>Ga0209061_1000216_pt1 | contig 179866 bp, 211 predicted proteins | sample Coa_R1_10_FD_187157 | JGI IMG/M metagenome (GOLD analysis project Ga0209061, IMG submission 187157) | Surface soil microbial communities from Centralia Pennsylvania, which are recovering from an underground coalmine fire - Coalmine... | ecosystem: Environmental > Terrestrial > Soil >...
TTATCGGGGTTTAGGCTGAGCTGGGTCTCCAGCCACTTCAGCGTCTTATCTAAGAGCGGCTGCATCCCCAGTGTCTCAGTGGACTGCTGCTCCAAGAAAGGTCTAAACTAGTAAGACGCATTAACTTAAAAATCCTTGCAAAAAGCGAGTAAAAAGTTGAAGGGAGTAACTAGGCGCAACTCACTTGTAGTGTTTTGTGCTGTGCGTAGTATTCGACTACTAGTGTGCACGGTGTTGACGCTGTGGATTCACTAATGTTTAAAGTATACTCTATGTGGGTTTCCCCGTATGAGTGGATTATTCTGTTGGGGTCTGATATTGTTGGGTATGGTGCGCTGCAGCCCGTATAGCTGATGGTGTTGTTTTTGGCTGCAATTGTGAGTGTTGCGTTTATGGGTACGCTGATGAGTGAGTAGGGTTGGGTGTATGCGGCTTGGATTGCGTTGTTGATTTGGGTTAGTGGGTTAAAGCTGATTGTGCACGTGGGTTGCGTGTTTACGTGGCTGAAGCCGAGGAGTATTAGGGGCAGTGTTATTGCTAGTAGTAGGAGGGCTTCGAGGGTTACAGAAGGCATCGGAGGGTTAGCCCCCATGGTGTTATAACTGTGAGCCTGAGTGTGCTGGATGTGTGTGTCGATATCTGTAGGTGGTTTCCGCTCCAAGTTACCGTGGATTGGGGGGAGGTGTAGGCTGTTGCCTCGTAGATTGGTAGGCTTTGCGTGTTCACTGTGTAGCTTAAGAGTAGTGTGTATTCGCCTTGATTCGTGTTTTCGCTTATGAGTGTGAGGGTTGCATCCACGCTGTAGGGTCCCAGCCTAGCTGATGCTGTTGTGTTGCATCCGACGCATAGGGTTTGGTTGTATCCGTAGTATTGGAATATGGGTTGGCCCCACACATTCACGTTTAGTCTTAATGTTGTGTTTTGCTGGAGTGCTTGCTGGATGTATTGGTTAAAGATTTGCGTCGCGTAGGTTGTGTTCTGTGTTTGGGATGCGTCTGCGAGGGCTTGGTTTAGCGCCTCTGTGTAGAGCTCTGCCTGTGTTGGCTGTGTGGTTGTTTGGGTGTAGTTGAGTGTGATTGCGTAGATTGTGTATATGGTTGCGGCTACTATTAGGGCTGCTAGGATGAGGGCTTGCCCGCTTCGTGTCTTCGATGTGTTCACTGCTCATCACCTGTCTATCCTATCTGGAGTATGGCGTAGGCGCAGGTGGGTGAGTAAACGAAGGCTATTGCGGCTGTTGACTGTATTAGCTGGCCGTTTTGGGCTTTTAGGATTTCTGTGTTGGTGGTGCAGCTGTATAGTTGGAGGGCCCATGGTTTGTCTGTGAGTATGGTGTCTAGTGTTTGGGCTAGCTGTGCTGGGTGGTTTAACCCATACTGTAGTATCCCAGTGTACACTATGTAGTTGAGTATTGTTTGTGTTGAGTTTGGTGGCTGGCTGGGTTGGATTGGGGATGGTTTGGGTGTTAGGAGGGCTATTGATATTATTGTGAGTGCTAGTAGGGCTTCGAACACTCTTATCTGGGCTTTTCTTGCTGTGTTCAGCTTAGGCATGTTGTCACCTCTAGGAGGGTTTGGTTGGGTGTGAGTGTGTACGCTGTGTAGCATGAGTTGTACTCTGGGTTTCCACCGATTATTGTGGTGGTGCACCACTGTGTTGTGTTTAGGTTTATGGTGCATAGCTCTATTTGGCCGGTTATCTGGGTTGGTGGTTGGAGTGTGATTGTGGTAGTGTTGAGCCTGATTAGTGTGGTGTTTTGTGTGTATTCGATTTGGGGTTGGGCTCTTAGTGTTTTCTCCCAGTTTGGGTCGTGGTTTGTTGCTGCTATGATTTGCTGGGTGATTTGCTCTTCGTAGCCGTTGAGGGTGGGTTGGGGTTGGTGTTGGGTTATTGTTGTCTGTAGGGCGTATGTGGTCATTATGAGGAGTATTGTTGTTGCTAGTAGGGCGTCGAATGCGTCGTCCACTTTTATATGGCGCCTCCGAGGGTGAGTATTGCTGTGGCTATTGCTGTGGTTATGAGTGGGTCGAGTAGGCCTAGTGGGAATGAGCCTGTGTGTGCTTTGCCTGCGAGTAGGCCTAGTAGGTAGCTGTTTATGATTATGGCGGTGTAGACGTGTGTTTGTAGGCTTGGGGTGAAGTGTGGGAGTAGGCCTGCTGTGAACATGGTTGTGTAGCCTAGCGGTGTGCTGAGTTTCTTGATTGTTGTGGTGACTGCGAGGGAGGCTGCGGCTAGTATGCCCGCGCTTGCGTAGGCTGTGAGTTTGAAGAAGGAGGACTTGGAGTGGTATGAGGTGTTTGTGTTGGCTATTGCGTTGAAGGTTTCGGCGACGCGTTCTAGCTCCTCGGTGCTGGCTCCAAGCTTCTCTGATTCTGCGAGCATATCCATGTAGGCTTGGGCTATGTAGGGTCTTGGCCGTCGCCTGTCGTATAGGGATAGGAGGAGGCTTTTTGGGTATTTGGCTGATGTGATGAGTTTGCGCATGGCGACTGTGGGTGGTGAACCCTTCTTGGCTTCCTCAGCTATATCCCTTGAGAGGTGTGGTAGGGTGTTTATGAGTTTGGAGTGTTCTCTCGCAGCTGTTGTATAGTAGAGTGCTAGTGGTAGTGTGAATGCGCCGAGGCTTGCGGCTACGCTGAATTGTAGGGGTATTTGTCTGAGTGCTTCGAATGTTGCTAGGGGGGCCGCGATGGATCCTATGATTAGTGGTATTGGCGGTTTGGGTGTGTGGGGTTTGAGGGGTTGGGGGTAGGCTTGTTCGATTAGGAAGTTTACGAGGATTAGGGAGGGGAACGTAGTTATGTAGCTTAGTGTTAGGAGGGTGGGCTGGTTTGTTATGAGGGAGAACACTGTTAGGGTTAGTGGTAGTACGGCGAACATCATTAGTACGGTTGAGGATGCGACGCCGAGTTTCTCTGAGGCTATCTCTGTTTGGTGGTGTGTGTTGTGTAGTTCGGCTTTGGCTATGTCGCTTAGTGAGGAGTGTGGGTCTCCTACTCCTCTTTCTGCTGCGGAGATTGTTCTTAGGAATGTTTGGAAGCGTGTTGATGGGTGGTTATCGGCGAGTTTGTTGGCTGCTTGTGCGGGTGTTGTGTGGTAAAGGTGTGAGTGTTTTAGTATGTTGAGGTATTCTCTCGACGTTCTTTTTAGTGAGGGTATGTGTAGTGTGTTGGCTAGGGTGGTTGTGGGGGTTGAGTGGTTTGCGGCTATTGTTATGAGTGTGGCTGTGAAGGGGAGCTCCGCTTCAACCTCACGCCTCCTCTGGGAGGCGGCGCCCCATAGCTTGATTATGTCGTAGAAGGTGTATAGCAGTGTAGCCGCTATGAGGGCGATGAGTATAGGCACTTGGTGTGTAAGTCTGTAGAATGTGAATCCGAGGAGGATTGCTGGTGGGAATGTGAAGAGAGCTTTTCTTTTGATTGATTTGAAGATTTCTTGGGGGGACTTATTGTGGTCCGCTTGGGTGATGAGTTTTTGTATTCTCATACTGTGATCGCCCTTTCTAGCTCTTCGGCTTCCCCGCACATTGGGCAGGAGCCGCCGCTTCTTAGTGGTGCTGAGCAGTTGGGGCATAGTGGTCTGATTGTTCTGAGCAGTTCACTGGGTTTTGCTCTTAGCTCTGGGTTCGCTTGGTAGGCCCAGCTTATTTTTGATACTGCGTCGTGTGTTAGGAGTTCTGGGTCGACTTGGGATGCGCTGCTCACCACTTCGAGTAGCTCTCTTCTCATTCTGAGCTCTTCGAGTAGCTCGCTTGGTGTGTAGACGCCTTGGTCGATTAGTAGTTTTGAGGTTGGGAGGTCGAGGATGTCCTCGTCTCTTAGCATTATGTTTGATGGGTGTCCCGCTTGGTAGACTCGTTTGAACACTGGGTTTTGTGGGTGGTATTCGTAGTCGAGCACACTTGAAATGTAGCGCTTTGTACCGGTCGCCCTTACCTCCACCACGGCGTGGAGTGCTGAGAGGCTTTGGGGTTCGACGTTTATGGGTGGGGATACTAGTCTCTGTGTGGCTAGCTCGGGTGTCTCGCTGTGTATTGATGTTAATCCACCGTGGCCTGTGAGTACGCTCTGAGCCCAGCTGGCACCCTCCTCCCCTCTTACTTCGCCCACTATGATGTAGTCAGCGGACATTCTGAGGGCGTGTTTTACGAGTTGGTCGAGGCTTATCTCTGCGTACTTATTCTGGGTGTAGGAGTAGCGGGCGATTAGGGGTGTCCAGTAGGGGTGGCTTAGTTTGAATTCGCCTGTATCCTCAACTGTGACAATCCTGGCGTTGTTGGGTATGAAGCATGTTAGGGCGTTTATGAGGCTGGTTTTTCCAACACCGCTTGTTCCGCACACTAGGAGGGCTTTGCGGTTCTCGATGAGTATCCACAGCCATGCGAGCACGTCTGGGACCACGCTTCCAAGTTGTAGGAGTTGTGTTATGCTCCATGGGTTTGCTGGGAATTTTCTGAGTGCTATTGATGTCCCCCTGTGGCTTACTTCCAATCCATAGTTTAGGGTGAGCCTGTTGCCGTCTGGTAGGCGGACGCTTAGAAGTGGGTTATAGGTGCTTACGGGTTTACCCGCCATCGCCGCTAGCCTCTGGGCTAACTCGTTTAGCTCTGCTTGGTTGAAGGTGATGTTTGTTTTCAGTGTTCGGCCGCGGTATTTTACTGATACTGGTGTGTTGGGTGCGGCTATCACTATGTCTTCTACGCTTGGATCGTCGATGAGGGGTTGGAGTATGGAGTAGCCTTTTAGTTCGCGCCTGATGTAGTAGAGTAGGGTTTGTGTATCGATTTGTGTTGAGCTTATTGCCTCAATTAGTTTTTGGTCGTCGTCGAATAATTCTGGTGGTAGCCACCTTAACTTCTTATCTAGGATATCCCTGTAGGCGGTTATGGCCTCCTGGGATAGGTCTGGGTCCTCGACGTAGTATGTTTCTTCGTCCACGTATATTTTGGCGTCGCCCACCTTGTAGGGTGGTGTTTTGGGTGTGTACTCTACTGGTAGACGGTTCACCCTGAAATGTATGGGCTGGTCCACTTGTGTGTCTGAGTGGGTTTTGAGTTTGAATTTTATTTTCGTGAGGAAGAGTTGTTTATTTGGTAGCTTCATTTTGTATTACTCAGCTCTGCACGAGTGCCATTGTTGAAAGCGTGGTTTGACCCGCGTTAATCACTACGCTCACCGTGGAACCAATCTGCAGGTTCCCGAGTGAGCCTCCTAGGGGGACGATTAGGGTCTCAGCCTGCCCGGGTTGGAGGACTACTTGGGATTGTAGGTTGAACGGCTGGTTGTTGACGTAAACTGATGTTATGATTGCCGCGGCGCCACCTGAGTTTTTGATTGATATATAGAGTTGTGGGTTTGATGTGGAGGCGCCCTGAATCACGGGTGTACTCATCGTTGTGAGTATTGGTGTGCTTATGGTTCTCCCGAAGACCCCGAAAGCCCAGCCCGCGTACACCGCCACCACTGAGAGGGCCACCACTATTAGGATGATTGCCTCTAAACTCTGCGATACACCTCTTTTGTTTAAGGTCATTTTAAACATGGTTATCATCAAGAATTTCTTTTGGGTTTAAATCAATGCCTGACTTAGGCTGGCTGAATCACAACAACACATTTTTCCTGGCAGCCGACCAAGGCGATTATCCAAGCATTAGATATGCCCCCACCCAATAACTCGGCGTTTAACTTTATTGTTTCACTCACGCCAGAATATTTTACCGTGAGCGTGTCGTTTGATGTTAGAACTTGGATGGGTGTGTTTAGTGTTAAAAGTGTTTGCGGTGGTTGTTGGCTGCTTGGGTCAACGTAGAATACCACTTCCTCACCGGCCTGTAGAGAAGAGCTTGTCTGCGCAACTGGTACGCCATTATAGTACACCTCGAGTTGACCGCTTATCTGATTGCTTTTGATGTTAAAGACCGCTACTGGGCCACTCTTTACACCGTACCGTTGGCTTCCAGATGAGAGTGCTACGCTGTAGTTAGCCCCTGGTAGGATCACTTTAATTATGTTTTGGGGGGCCAACTTAATGGTGAAACCATAAGATATACGTGTAGCGTAGCTGGGGATTGCTTCGAGGAGCACGGCTAGGGTGTAACCCCCCGACACCGTGAGACCTTGGAAGACTCCGCTTCTCATATCACCCCAGAATTCGCTGCTCCAGTAAAAGGGGGCGGACTCCACCACGTCGAAGGGCACCTTCCCAACCCCGGTGGCATCCCCCTTAATTATGAATGCGCCAAGCCACACCCACCCAACCCAGTCGGGTGATTTTAGCCACCAGTTGAACGTCAAGTTGAGTTGGGGTGTTCCCTCGGGGAGATAGACCATGACCGCATAGTAATCCCAAAAGCTGGTGGTAAAGCTCCTCGTCACACTGTTGTTGGCCGCAACCATGTCTGAGCACGGTGCCGAATAGACCCCATACTTAGTGCCCACCAGATCTCGGCACAGCCAGCCCCCAAGTGTACTCTGGGGTGGGATGAACCAGAATAACGATTTGTTTATCGAATCCGTGTACAACTCTAATGTGGAGGCATAGAAGAGGGATGCGGCATCCTGTGCGTAGACCTGGGCTTCCGCTTGGGCTTGCGGGGTGTTTGGCTCAGTGTATCTCGAGTAGATAAGTGTTGCCCCTGAGGCGAGCGCAATCATCACCATTAGAATAATAGCCTGGGAGAGAGCCTTATCCATACATTTACACCCTAGGATAATAGGAGTAGTCGGCTTGGATTAGCTGAATGAGTATACACGTATTGGAGGCTGAGTGCAAGATGAGTGTACTATTAGCGTAGAGTGATGCCTGCTGTGAACAGTAGTACCCAAGAGTATCGGGCTTGGTGTAAACCACGTTATAGTAGCCAGCTAGGATTTTTGTAATATTGAATAGGGGCTCATAGAGTGTGAAAATCACGATTTGGGAGGCGTTCGTCTCAACTGAGCTCTGTGAGTAGCATGGACCTATGAGTAGCTGGGTTTTGTGTTGCGTGTATAAGCAGGAGGTCAAGCCCGTTGGGCTACCTATACCTGAAGCTATTATGAATTGGGTTCTGAGGTTGACGGTGTGTGTTAAGCCCGTTACTACTCGAATTATTAGAAGTGATTGTGTAACGTTTAATGTTTCTCCTGTGTAGACTTGCATGCCTACTCTCGGTGGGAACAGGGCGCCTATGTCTGGCGTGTAATGGGGTGTAGGGTGAGCCAAGTATGCGTAGGATGCCGCGTACACTGCTAGTGCTATGCAGACAGCGGCCACAAGTAGTCTTTCAAACGTCCTCAAAACTCATCTGGAAATGAGTGCTTTTAAAAATAAAAGGTTAGGTTGGGGTTAAAAGTTGGGGGTTACTGTTTGACTTGGAGTTCAACCACTTTGTGGTCCTGTTTTTCTCCCGTGAGTGCGCCCACCGCGCAGCCGGCCACGGCTGCCTTCTTACCACGCCTCAGTGTGCCGCGGTAGAGCCCCTGTTCGAGTGTTCGGCCCGTCTTCTTCTCCCATTCCTCGATGGGTGTACCATACTTTGCTTGGATTGCGTCCCTGTACCACTCTGGGAAGACGTTAAAGGCGCAGAAGGGTATGATCCTGTTGTCTGGTGTTAGGTAGTGTATGTCGCAACGTCTTAGCCTCTCCTCGTCGTGGTTATACTTATCTTGGAAGTGCATCATACCCAAGAATAGTGTGCGTTTGTGGAGCTCGCCTAAAGCAGAGTAGTTGTGTCTCACTAAGGCGTTGAAGAGAAGTTTAGCGAAGTTTATCCCTTCAGGTTGATTATCCTTGTCGATGAATGAGGGTAGCTTGCTGAGAATCTTTGCAGCAACCACATATTTGTTTCCTCCAGCCTCAAGCTCCTCTGTCTTTTCTTGGAGGTACTCTAGGAGACCTTCGACGTCGACAAAGCTTGTTATAGGAACCAGTTTACCATTGTTTTCAAACACATATGTACCCGCGCCGCAGGCAAAGTGTATTGAGAGTTCATACTGAGGCCTCTTGGTTATGGCCTCAACGAAGTGGGTTATGGGCACACAGCTGGGCACCGGGAACCACGCCTCCTTGGGTATCATGCCCCCCGTCTGATCTTCTATGCGCTGGATACAATCCGGAATCGTTATCCTGTACTTCTCCCTTTCACTCTTAGTCATCCTACCCGTAAGTGATACCGGCTGGAAGTTCACGGCGCGTATAACATCCATGTTGCTCTGGGCGAACCTAATGATGTCGCCTAACTCGTGGTCGTTAACGGATTTGATAACGGTTGGCACAAGCACTATGCCTAGACCAGCTTTCCTGCAGGCATCAATTGTGTGCGGGGCTTCCCAGTGGTTCTTCGGGTTTGTTTTCGGCGTTACACCGTCAAAGCTCATATAGAGGGTGTTGACACCCGCTTCACGATATATTTTAGCTAATTCGGGTTTTAGAGCTATGTTTATACCGTTCGTGTTCAACTGTATGTGATCCACGCCAGTAGATTTGATTATCCTGATTATTTCAGGCAAATCCTCTCGTATGGTTGGCTCACCGCCAGTTATTTGAACAGCGTTACCAGGAACCGGTCTCTCAGCCCTGAGCTGCTCCGCCATCTCCTTTATATCCTGCAGGGACGGCTCATATACGTAGGCTCCCTCGACACCCTTCTTAGCGTAGAAGAAGCAATACCAGCAGGTAAGGTCACACCTATTGGTGACAACCAAGTTCGCAAGCCCAGTATGACTTAGATGGCTCTCACATAGACCGCAGTTGTTTGGACAATCACAGCCCACCTTCCTAACATTCGGGTTCTCAGTGCCCTTTCCATTATGCAGATAGCGGCTGAACTTAACGTACATATCATACGACCCAAAGTAAAGTTCTTCCGTACGGCCGTGCTCCGGACAAACCTTATCCATGTACACTCGGCCGTCCCTTTCATAGACGGTCGCGGGTAAAACTAAGTTACATTCTGGGCAGACGCTTTTTGTTTCTGTTATAACATGACGGCTTATAGTGTCGACAGGTATTACTTCGGTCGCCATTTTGATCAGTCATTTAAGTCACCTGTGATATTTAAGTAATTCCCACCTTTTAACCATAGGAAACGTCTATTCCGACCTATTCCCGCCTTGTAACGTTAGATCAAAATTCATCCCCCCGCTTCGAGCGCACACTATATATGCTGATTTTTGTTTTACCGTAAAATACTGAACTTGCAAGCTCTTCATCAATCGAAGACGCAGTACACGCCTAACCACGGAAAACGACTCCTATGGCGTCTAAACAGACTTTTTAGCGGATCCACACTAGAAACACTATCCGCAATAAGGCGATGTGTGTATGTAGCATATTTTTAGAGCGCCCTCAGCCATGTAGTCAAATAATGCGGGGAGTGGGATTTGAACCCACGCAGCTCTACGCATTGGCGCCTCAGGCCAACCCCTTTGACCAAGCTCGGGCATCCCCGCCTACTTGTATTTTTAATTCATCAACGGTATTAAAGGCTTATCAAAAATTCCCAAGCCGTTGACGTCCGAAGAACGCTCAGCCTTAGCCCAAGTTCTCCTCGTAGTGACTTTAGGAAACATGGGCTTTATTTCGTTTCTCTGCAACTATGTATAGCTATTAGCGCCCTACTGCAAGTTGGGACACCCTTGTTTAGTCGGCTAAATATTTTACGTGCAAATAAAGATGGTGTCTGAATTGGTTGGTGGCGTGCGTGGTATCCGAGCGTGGAAAGCGTTATTCAAACACCACGCGAATAAATGCGCTATCCAGAATGATGAGCTAAGCAATGTGTCAAGTGGTGGGAAATCCCGCTACGCAACCACTGACCGAATAAGGATTTGGTGATGCTAATAATATACTTAAGCATTGGTTCAAACCACAACACGGCTGAAAGAACTTCGCTTTTAATTTGCACCCCCGTCGTTCACCAAGTATGTTGGGTATATGTAGGGGCCTAACTGACCTCATCCCCACCCTAAACGGTAGACCCAAATTTGTATTAGACGTTGATTGGACCCCGCGCACGAATTTTGGGTCTACCATAAAGGGCGAGGCTTTCAGTCTATTGTAATTTATTATTGGATTCAAAACACTGCTTATATGTGCCCGCAGGTATATTGTGTTTGGTAGAGGCTTTTGAACCATTTCTATGAGAAAGCCGGACTAGTGGTTTTCGGTGAAAAGGAGAAAAGACTGCTTACGGCCAAGGATGTACGGGAACTCATTTGTGAGATGTTCATGATGTATTCTGAAGGCTGTGTGCTTATACAGGAAGCAAAGTTGTTCTTTAAGAGGAAGGGATACAGGAGCGACCAAGCCAAGGCAATACTCCTATTCGGCGAGGAAATGGGCTTCCTAATACATGGGTGCGATAACCTCGAGAACTATGTTGATAGGCTCAAACGGATAGGGGAGTACAAAAGTCATCTGAGATGGCTTGCATCACTTGGCTACAACGAGGAAGATGGCTTCGTAGAGGTCTACGCGAGACCTAAGAACACCCAGGAAATGGTTCAGGATTCAGAATACTAACCCGTTAAGCCGCCTCAAAGCATTACTATGCATACAACACCTTTCAATATTAGTCGTATAAGATATTTTACTGAGTGGTGTTCTGCTTACTTGATATTTGAAAGATTATCTATTCATGGTTCTGCCAGCTTTTTTCTGTTATGCGATTAATTCATATTTTTAAAAAGATACTAAATGATGGCAAGGAACTGGCTTAGGGTCGCGGTTTTTAGTTGTAGAAATTCTTATGAGTGAATATCTATATTAGGGTTATATTGTAATTGACAGGTGGGCGTGTTGAGTAAGAATGATGAATGGGGTTTTAACACTAAGGCTATACACTTAGGTCGAACGGTAGATGAAAGATACGGCTCAATATTTACCCCCATTTTTATGGAGGATGCCTTTTTAAACCCCAATAAGACGGAGGGCGTCGTCGTTGACCCCCTATCCAATGAGGAGTACATCTATACGAGGTATGGGAACCCTACAATCACGGCGTGCGAGCAAGCAATAGCGGGTCTAGAGGGTGGGCAAGCCGCCTTGGTCTTCTCTTCAGGGATGGCGGCGATCTCGGCCACGCTATATACACTGTTAAAAAAAGGTGACCACATCATATCGCTACGGGATCTTTACGGGCAAACATACTCACTACTTAAAAAAGAGCTGCCACGTTTCGGTGTTGATGTGAGCTTTGTCTCGGTGAATAACATAGAAAGCGTGCCGAGCCTGATCAGGCCAAACACTAAGGCCATATATGTCGAGTCAATAACGAATCCCATCCTCCGCGTGGTCGACTTGGAATACTTGGGGAGACTAGCCGCGCAGCACTCAATAAAGCTCATAGTCGACTCTACATTTGCGACGCCATACAACCAGAACCCACTCAGACTCGGGGCGCACATAGTGATACACAGTGCTACAAAGTACCTTAATGGGCACAATGATCTTATGGCTGGCGCTGTTATCTCGGATAGGGACACGATACTTGGGATAAGGGACCAGAGGATAAAGACTGGTGGCAGCATCGACCCGATCGGTGCCTACCTTCTTATGAGGGGGATTAAAACCCTAGGGTTAAGGGTTGAAAGGCAGAATACCACTGCTACTAAGCTTGCTGCTTGGCTTGAAGAGAACCCCCATGTTAAACGCGTGTACTATCCAGGTTTAAGAAGCCACCCAGATCACCACATCGCCAAACGAGTATTAAGGGGATACGGAGGCGTTGTCAGCTTCGAAATCCAAGGGGGAGACGGCGCCGCCAACAAGTTCGCGGACGCCCTCAAACTAGGGATAAAGGCGCCAAGCCTAGGAGGCGTACAGACGCTTGTCACAGTTCCAAGGGAGACCTCACACCACCCCAGAACAGGGGTAACAGAAGATGAGCTGCACGCACTGGGCATAAACCCCGGACTAATACGCGTCGCTGTAGGTATAGAAGACCTCGAAGACCTAATACGCGACTTTGAGAATGCTTTTAAAAGCGTGTTCAAATAAGTGGACTGATCGGGATTTTGTTAGTTTTTGAGCGATACTACAGCTTCATCCATTACAAGAAAAGTTCTTATGCATTTATACAGTATTTAAAAAAGACTGTATGATGACATCAAAAGACAATGTAGATAATGGGTTTACCGATGAGGAAAAAATGGCCATGGCGGAGAGAGCAAGGGAGATCGCTTCCAGTAAGAAGATGGGACCTAAACCAAATGTTGAGGATTTGGAAAAAATTGTGCAGGGAAAATCGCTGAAATGAGCGAACCTGATCGGACGATTGCCACAAACATGCATGCTTTGATCAAAGAGATAGCGCTAGGCCTGACTCCGCGAACTTGGTACGGTATGCCGGCCTATGAAAAGAATGGTTCAATACTTTGTTCCTTCCAGGAAAGGCGCAAGTTTAAGGCAAGATACGCCACTGTGGGCTTCAGTGACAAAGCACACTTGGATGACGGATCCATATAGCCTACCTCATTCGCAGTGCTTGAATGGAACCAGGATGTTGCTAAGAGGCTAAGGGATTTAATTACGAAGGCAATTTCTTAGTAAAAATATTTTGTTAATACTATAAATCACACAGGGTTTGCTTAGTGTTTTAAGCAAATGCTTTTCCTCTTATTCTCCATTATTCGTGGAGACTCTCTATCAGTATACTAGTAGTACAACAAAGTGAGCGCTATTCCCTGTTCCATAACTGAGACAGATAATCAGTAACATCCTTCGAGCAGAAAACTATAATGGGTAACTAAAACAGCATTAGACAGTAATTAAGTATACGAGGAGCTCGGAGAATTCCATGGTCGCTATGGTAACCCTACCTCTTAATGTAGCTTCCATGAAAAATCTTTCAAGCTCCTCCCTCTCGGAACCCTCTCATACGCCATCATCAGCGCCTTATTCTCGGCTAACATGTTAACGGCTAGCTGCAAACCGGTATCGTTAAACCCCAGCCACTAATGAATGACTTTGAACCTTGCAATGCATGTTCTTGATTCGCCAGCTTTCCCGAGCCTTCCGGTAAAATCCGCGAACTCGTGGCGTAAATCTTTACTATCGAATTTCAGTCTTTCTAGGTTTCCCTTTGGCGTAGTTACTGCGAGCAGGAAACAGTGCCCCAAGTTCGTCGGGGCTATCATGGCTAGTACAGACTTTCTGAGGCTCTCAAAATCATACTCATGCATCTCCTATCGAGAAGTCCTTGATACTCCAGATGCGTTGGCATAAGAATATAATAAGTAGCGAAGTAAAAGTATTCGATTAATGAATAATATGGACTGGGCGGGATTTGAACCCGCGGCCTCCCGCGTGCGAAGCGGGCGCTCTGCCAACTGAGCTACCAGCCCCCAGATTAATTTACCGACCCCGACTATTTAATGCTTCTATAGGGGCTCGAGTCCCAGTTTTATGATTGACTCAATCTACCTAGCTGTGTTTTGGTGGCGCCGCCCCTGCAATGGGTCATCACTGCTCACGCTCAGACCGCCCGTCTCCGCGGCGCTTTCACCGAATATACTTATAATGGTGCAAAAAGGATGTTATTAGTTATGAGTATTATAACGATAGCCGACCCAAGCTTTGAGGTTGTGGGTACCACCATGAGCGTGGATAAGTCAAAATTTATTCCCCCAGAGTCACGCTTGAAAGACTTATTTCTTGAAAACCTAGAGATCGGGCCGCAAGTGTTCGATGCGCTTTGCGCCGCGGGCACACATTCAGAGAAGGATGTTTTCGAACTGATGAAACACAAGCTTCGACAGTTCGAGAACGGGATTAACATGAGCCAGGATTATCACAACTTGGGTGAGAGTGTTAGGGATTATGTTTCAAATTATACTTTAAAAGTGTTCCGGAACACGCTCGCTCGTGGGCATATCGATGTGGCGGACATGGGCACTTATCTGGTTGTGGGGCGAAACGTGCCACGCCTAGTAACACTCTTCCTTTGTTCACCCCACTATCTCTCACACGAGCAGCAATCATTACGGTATACTAAAGCGAATAGTTTTCACATACCTTACGCGCTTAGGGGAAAACCTCTGGAGGAGAAGGCTAGAACGCTTATCACCCAAGCCTACTCGCTATATTCGAGAATGGTGGAGAGAGGAATCCCGCTAGAGGATGCGAGGTCGATTTTACCTCTCGCAGTCAACAGTAACATAACATCCACGGGTGGCGGCAGAGAGTACACATACCTGGGTATCCTCTCTAGGTCACCACACATTGTTCTACCACAGGTGGTCAAAGATTCTTTGGACCAGATTTTGAGGAGTGTATCAAGAATCGCACCACAAGTGTTTTCGGATTACGGTCCAAACTATGATATAAGAAGATACTATCCATCCCCACAATTCTTTGCAAAAACCAATCACTTCGTGAATAAACTTATCACGCAAAACAAAGGGGAGAGGGTTGTCCTGCTCGGTTTCCATGATAATGGATTAAAACTATCAAAGCGAGAGGTGGAGGAAGGTGTGAGAAGCGGTGACCCAACGTTTTTCACTAATCTTCTCCATATAAGAGCTGTGTTCTTGGTTAAACTTTCCCTTGAGGCCGCTCACCAAGCCATACGTCATAGAACTTGGAACCATGATTTCGAATCGCTATATGACGCGGCTGAACGGTTTGAATATATGGTTCCACCGAGCATTCAATCTTCCGATTTCCTAACTGAATACCATACGATGCAGTCAGAGATGCGTGAACTATACATGAAAGTGAGAGATGAAGTATCGAGAAGCGAATCGCTTCTATTTCTTACTAACGCCCATTATGTGTATGACGTGATGGAGATTGATGGGTGGAACATGATAGGGAACCTACCGCTTCGTACATGCGAAAAGGCGCAGTGGGAGATACGTGGGATAGCTAAGTTAATGGCGAGTAGACTCGCATGGGGCTCCGCGCAGAGTGGTTTCACCGGTGACAAAACACTAAGCTTCTATACGTTGCCCACGTGTCAGACGTTCGGGGTGTGCTATGAGGATAATTCTAAAGATGTCTGCCCAATATACAGGCACAAATTCCTTAAAGCCTAGCGTACATTTAGCGCGTAAACATTACAGGGTTCCTCAAACACAAGCGTCAAGTGGTACTCACCCCATCCACCATCCACCACACTATAAAGCCTGGGGATATCCAATTTGATAAATGACCTACCTCCTTTTTTTATCACATCATCACCCATGAGATGGGAGCGTAGGGTATGCTTGTTAAGTCTAACCTCGACGAGTTCAGAGTGCCGCAGTGGCTCAATGAGTGCGTAGAGTTTCCGTCCCCTATACTTGAAGTCGATACTACCCCTATTGACGCGCACTGAGTAGTCGTTTAGAACATATTCCCCGCTAACACTAAACGATCGCCAAGGTTTTTGCGTGGCCCACCAATCTGAACAAAACGGGCTTAATGAATTGGCTCTTTCAATATCTTCTAGTTGCTTGACAACGCTGTCAGAAAAAGGCGGAGGCCAAGTACCCAGTATGTCACGCAGCGCGGTCTCAAACCAATAGTAGCCACCTCCCCCAGGCTGTGAGTAAAGCACTCTCCCTTCTTGATCAGCAATGATAAACGTGTGGCAATTCTTCACTGCTAACCACTCGAAAAAGAAACTCTCGGCTGTAGCAATCCTATAGTTTATAGCGTATCTGGATACACTATCCATGATCATCGCCCTATTATAGTTAAATATTGGGTTCGGAACAACTACGCCAACGAGCTCTGCAAACTTTGTGAGCCGATCATAGATTGATTTAAGATAAGTTATATCGGTTATACACTCAACACACGTGGGCCTCCAAAAATGTAGCACAATTGTCTTAGAAGAAGTGTTCGAGTTAGTGTGAGTGTGGAAATCTGTTAAACAATTAATGATCCCATGCATAAAGACACCATAGCCCCGGCCGGATTCGAACCGGCGTCAGGGGATCCAAAGTCCCCGATCCTTGGCCGCTAGACGACGGGGCTAATACATGTAGGAAGCTATTAGAATTTAACTGTTACGTCGACTGCTCTTGCCTGTATTCTTCCTCTAATATGCGCCTTATCTTCTCAGCGGTCTTCCTACCTATGCCTTCAACAGATTCTAACTCCTCCATGGTGGCTGTGAACACGCGTAACACACTTCCAAAGTGTCTTAACAAACTCCTCGCTCGAACCGCATCAACGCCTGGAAGGGAGGCCACTATGAACTCCTTGATTTGTTCGTCGTTCACTGGTTTCCTAGAATCACGTATTATTGGCCTTGAACCAGCCTCTCTCTGCTCCCTTGCCGCCATCCTTGCGATAAGGTGGGCGGTCTCATTTGCGGAGCGCGACCACAGTATTGGTATGCCATAGTCAACTGCAAGGCTAATGAGGGCGCCACGGATGGACTCTGGGTTAAGCCTAGACGAGTAGATATTTTCACCCTCCACAATAAGTATGGGCTTCCTATATGTCCTCCTCATTTTTAGCGCTTGGTCGAAAAGCCTACCATCCACAACTGAAGCCGTAAAGTCATCCACAGTCTTACGCTCAACGCAGATATCATCTGAAACAACGTAGTCCGAGACGTTTAATTTGGTTAATTTGAGTTTAACTCCAAGGTTTGAAAGGTAAACAGCGACCTCGGAGTTCGTTTCTCTTACATCAGCCGCCACCTCTATACCCGTGTACATTGTGTCCTGCGTGGGTCTTGATGAAATTGGAGTGGGCGGATTGTTAACATCGTTTTTAATAGCGTTTACAACATCCCTACGCCGTCTCTTAGCAATATAGTGATACACTTCATCCCTAGTGTGTCTTGTAACCAAATAGACTATTCGGCCAGCCGATATTCTACCCGTCCTTCCAATGCGTTGGATGAGTCGTAGAGGGCTTGGCACATTATCGTACATGACGACAAAATCGCATTCTGCTATGTCTAGGCCCTCTTCAGCGACCTGGGTAGCTACTAACACGTTGTACTCTCCATCTCTAAACTTCCTTAATATTTCTATCTGGTCTTTTTGGGTTAGACCACGATCACCGCCCCTGTCGGCTTGCCCAACAAATCTTGCAGGTCTTATAATACTTTCACCCAGCAGTGTTTGAACGATTAGCTTCGCCGTATCCCTGTAATTGGTAAACACTAAGGCTCTTTGACCACCAGATTCAAAGTGCTCCTTCAATAGTTCTCTAAGTCTTAAAAGCTTGGGATGCTCCAATCCCGCCTGGCTCAGTGACTCCAATTGTATGCGTGCGGTGAGCCAGAATGGATCCCTTACCAGCATCTTGAGCGAGCTATTCATACGCCGCCCAGCGGCCTCTTCAACCCTGCGAATATACATGAGGGTTGAGGTTACACCCTGGGTTTCAAGGAGGGTAATAGCGTGAGAAACCCTTATAGCGTTTGTGACTAGGATGGTATAGTTGATATATTCAGCGCTCAAACCCTCCTTAGCAACTCTTTGGGAAAGTGTCTTTTGCAACTCAATTATTTTTTTTAAGGATAATGCTCGAGCATCCTTGTAGCCAATTAAGGATGCCTCCTTTAGGGGTTTTACATACTTTTCGAGGAGTATGTTAAAATACTTGAGTACGGATGTAAACTCGACAGGGGGTTCTATCATCAATGTTTCTTCGTTAACCCTTTGAACATATCTTTTCACATCAGGGTCATCTCTGTCCTTAAAGTGAACAAACGTTACTCCTAGATTCGCGCGGAGTTCACGTATTTGCTCATCTGAGTAGCCTGGACTAGCTGTCAGCCCAATTATATGGCCGTTCGGGTTTTCCTCTAAATATTTCTTAGCTATGTAAACATAAGGGTAATCACCAGTCGCACGGTGTGCTTCATCGAATATTGTGAGGCAAACTTCTTTCAAAGAATATCTGGAGGCTAAGAGGTCGTTTTTTATCACTTGAGGGGTAGACACTATTATACATGAGTTTCTCCAAATCTCAATACGCTTTTCTGGGGTGTCATCTCCAGTAAGACTCGCAATTAACCCCCTCTCTAAGTGTATGGTGCGTTTGAAGCTATTTAGAAGCTGATTTACGAGTGGCTTAGTGGGCGCCATAGCTACAATCTTACATAAGGCGCTTTCTTCGAGTTTGTGGGCTGCGACCAGTACGGCGATCAGAGATTTTCCAAGGCCGGTTGGTAGCACAATTAGCGAATTCCCTTTGAGTGATTCTTTGTATAACTCGACTTGGTAGTCACGGACCTCTATGTTTTCAGCGTTTATATTGCTTGGGAGATCATCTGCCTTTAGTGACAGACCTAGTCTCCTCCACGATCCCCATTATTTTATTTGAGATTTCTTCAACGCTTTTGGTAGCATCAACAACAAACATACCGTACTGTTTAGCAAGGTTCAAATAGATCTCTCTGACCTTTATGAGAGTTTCAATATTTTCGAAGCGGTCAAAACGGTTTAACCGTTTTAAGCCTAGTGCAGGATCTATATCCATTAGGAACACTAAGTCGGGTTTCGGTGCGAAGGAATTTACCTTTAATATGTAATCAATAGGAACGCCTAGCGCTCCCTGATATGCCGCAGATGAGTAGTAAAATCTATCGAATATGTTAATCACATCTTCTGAAAAAATAACGCTGTTTAAATGAGTTGACCTATCAGCCGCGTAAAGTAGTGCTATTGCGCGTGGGTCGGTTATTTGCCCACTCGTGAGCACTTCTTGCCTTATCAATCTACCGATAACGCCCTCAGTGGGCTCCTTAGAGTAGCTCGCCTTTAAGCCCCGCTCGCTCAACCGTCTTGCGAGGATCTTAGCCTGAGTGGTCTTTCCAGAGCCATCAATACCTTCAAAAACGATCAACACAACACGACACCCACTAGTTTTTTGTATGACTTAAACCATGATAATTTGGGTTGTGGATATGCTTTTCTATAGTGAAATCATGGATCCAATCCACGGTTATATTCCCTTTACTAACAGCGAAAAAGCAGTGATAGACACCGAGCCGTTTCAACGCCTACATAGGCTAAGACAGCTTGGTATGGGTTTCTATGTTTACCCCTCAGCTACTCATAGCAGGTTTTCACATTCTGTTGGCGCAATGCATCTAGCCGGTCTCGCGGGAGAAAGATTGTTGAACTTAGGATTGATAGATGGCGATGCACAGCAGATTTTAAGGATGGCAGCTTTGCTACATGATTTGGGTCATGGTCCTTTTTCCCACTCTTCAGAAAGCGTCTTACAGCAAACAACAGGCTTCACTCATGAAGACATGACCATTAAGTTAGTCAACGAAAGCGTTGTGGGTGATGTGTTAGAGTCATTAGGCTTTAACAAAAAGTCTCTATCGGAGTTTGCAGTGGGTAGGAAGCCATATAGCGGCGGCCAAGAATATTTGACCAAAATAATCGCCGGCCAGGTGGATGTTGATAAGATGGATTTTTTGAATCGTGACTCACACTTCACAGGTGTCCCATACGGAAAAGTTGACCATAGGAGGCTAATAGAGGGGTTACTGGTTAAGTCTGACAGTGTGGCCATAAATATGAATGCGCTTTATGCCTTAGAGCAATTCATTATTGCACGCTACGAGATGTTCAAAGCAGTCTATTACCATAGGACTGTAAGGGCCGCTGAAATAATGTTCGATAGGATTCTAAGGCACACCGCGGCCGACCTAGGGATTCATAAAGGCATGAGTGTGGACGAATATCTTAAACTCGATGACGGTTATGTGTGGTCCAAGCTTCAGGAGCTAGTAAGAAGTGAAAAACTGAATAAAGACGCACTCGACCTGTTTAAGATGCTAAACAGCAGACAGCTACTCAAATCGTGTTATGAAGTTGTAAGGCATGAGATCGACCCACAAAGCAGAATATTCAACAATGAAAAAGTACTCTACGCGCTGGTGGATTCCATCGCCGAGAAGGCAAAGGTGGATCCCGAAACAGTCTTTATAGATACACCAACCCTTCCCACGATACCCTTAAACAACATAGTCAAAGACGGCTTCGGTTTACTCGTTTATGACGAGAAAACTAAGAGTGAATATGACGCTTCACACATCTCTCCTCTCACTCACGCATTAAGCCAGTATATGGTTGTATTAAGGGTCTATACTTTTGCGAACCAAAGAGAACCTGTTGCAACGGCGGCAAAGTCAATCTTTACGCCAGAATTGATATCCGAGAAAGTGTCATATTAAACCCATATGAAATTTGATTCGAATTGGAAATAGAGCAGGTCTATACGCATTTACCTTATACTCCAACGAAAACCCAGATAAGGATACTAGAAGTAATATTTAGGACACATGAACGACATATATATTCACTTATTGAGGCGGCTAACGGCGTTGGTAAAACCACGTGTCTAGCGGCTGCGGCGGCTCTTTTAGCTAAGCAACGCACGAGAACAACCATCTTCTGCATGACATATAAGCAGATTTCAAGGGTTATAAACGAGCTCAAAAAGATCGATACGGACATAAAGGCAGTGGTTATAGGAAGCCATAACGCCCTGTGTTGCTCCGATAATACTGCTACCCCTAGAACCATATGCCGCATAAAGAGTCTTAGATCTTCTTGTGCCTATGGGAGGCCTAGTGCAGATTACTTACCATGGCTCTTAGATGGTGATGAACTGGTGAGAGAATCACGCGCTAAGGGGATGTGCGCATATGAGGCGGCTTGGCAGAGTGTTAAGGACGCTCAGATAATACTCGCAACACAAGCCTACTTACTCTACGATAATAGCTGGAAGAAAATTTCTAGATTCGTTGACAACAGTTTTTTGCTTGTCGACGAATGTCACAACCTCATACACAGCGGCGTGAGCGTGTTTAGCTTTACGTTAGACTTCGAGTCTCCAACATGCAAAAGAATCCTTCAAACATTGATGAGTAAAACAAGGTGGTCTAAGAGAAAACTTTTAGAGAAATTAGGAGAAGAGGAAAGCTTTCTTGGAAACACAGAACAAGAAATAAGGACGTTGATTGGTTCGAAAGATAACTACTTATTATGGAAAATTATAAATGAATATAGCCAGATAAGACTGTTATGGGAAGCAAATTATGACAGGCTGTTCATACGCCAAAAACAATGTGAAGGATACCTAGGATACCCAGAAGAATATTTGAATCAGAGGTTTAGGGCTTTCTGCGGTGGTGTCTTGGTTTCCGCAACACCGGGATCAATTGAAACATATAAAAGGATAGTTTACGATGTACCACTTTACGTCGAAAAACTACCAGCACCTTATACCAAAGACCAGCTAAAAGTATTCATACTCAACGATTTCAGCACGAGATATGCGGAGAGAACTCCCCAAAACTACATAAAAGTGTGTGAGCGAATATTTAGATTACTAAGCAAAACTAGAAAGTTAGGCGTGTACTTTCCTTCCTATGAATACTTAAATAGAATAACTGCGACAATAGCTGAAAGGTATCCAATGATTCCTTTTCTACCGCATTCAGCTAGTCTCGTCGAACTTAGCTATTACGGGAGCAGAGCCATGCTAAGCGTTCAAGGAGGGCGGGAGGGGGAAGGATCTGAAATACCGGGTGGGCTAGATATGGTTCTTGTTGTTGGTTTAGCCCTACCATTTCCAAAATCACTGCTTATGGCACGTGAAAAAATGTATAGGGGACTGGGCATCTCGAACCCCGATGAGCCCGCCTATATAAGTTGGGCAACACAGAAGGCCGTTCAAGCTATAGGAAGGGTGATAAGGGGACCTAATGATAGAGGCATTGGGGTACTAATGGATCGCAGGTTCGAATACCCTCACGTTTTAAAAAGCATGCCATCTTGGTTCCAAAGCTATATATGGCGCTCAGCAGATTTTGAACAGTTGATGAGAGTATTGGAGGTATGAAATCGCTTCATGATTCATGGAACAATTGATCCCATGAGCCAGTTAAACTTCGGGAGGCTTGAAAAAAATACAACCTATCTGATAGTAGGTCCAAGAGGAGCCGGTAAAACGCTCTTCTGTATGCTAGCCGCGATTAGCTTTGCATTGAGGGATTTGAGAAGCTTATACCTAATAACACAGAGTGATTTATCATTTAAACTCGCTGAGAACCTAATCGAAAATCATAGGCTGCCAAAAAAAATATTGGATAATGTTGTCTTAGTCAGACCAACAAATAGAAACGTTGAGTCCAGAATACCTAAACTAATCGAGGCAACCAGACCATCAATTTTTATCTTTGATGAAGTAATTTGGAGCTATGGGAGCTATGTTATGGAAAACATAGAACTTGCGGTTTACAGAAGTAGGTTGCTTTCAAACATGCTCGCAGAAGTTCATAGTCTACGTGAAAGTATTGGTTTCACCACTATATATACAGCGGACACTCAAGGTGGAAGAGTTCTGGCAAACAAGGTGCTTGAGTATTTTTCCGATATAGTGGTCGAATTCCTCAAACAAAGAGGCTATCAAAGCTCCTATAGAGCGGTGTTACGAAGTAATGGGTTAAAACCCAAAAGCTACTCTTATACGATAGATAAGCTTGGTTTTCACATCGGTGAGAATAACTGAATATTCTGATGGTTATTCTAAATACCATTTACTATCTGCTGCCGGCCATGGTTGCAAACGGTGCACCAGTCCTCATAAGGAGGGGTCATCCGATAGACCACGGTCTAAACCTGCACGATGGGAAAAGGATATTTGGTGACGGTAAAACCATCGAGGGCTTTTTGTTCGGCGTCTTTGGGGGAACGCTGATAAGCTTTGGTGAATATACATTTAATTCCACACTAAGCCAGTTATTAATAGGTATCTTACTATCTGTCGGTGCACTAGTGGGCGACTTAGTCGGCGCCTTTATTAAGAGAAGACTCGGTCTGCCAAGGGGTTACCCAGCACCATTATTAGACCAGCTCGATTTTGTGTTAGGTGCATATTTCGTTTCAGGGGTTTTTAACTACGTGGCTCAACACGATTTCACGGTTTTCGGTGATCTCGTGTCGCCCACATTACAGCTACAAATTGTTCTCACTTCCTTGTATATTATACCACTCCTTCACTTAGCTACCAATATAGGCGCCTATTTTCTTCATCTTAAACAGACGCCCTGGTAGACCCGACCCGACGTGTTACCGAATCTATACCAACTTTAACGCTAAAAATTCTGCGTTGCATACACTTATTTTTTAGTTAAATCTATAGTATGATGTGTCAGTTACACTTGGATCGGAGTGGCCGTCTCAAGACGAATTAGTAATAGCAGTAGTGACAGAGATACTTGACCATGGGGCGTATGTCAAACTTGAAAGCCACGGTGGCAAAAAAGGCTATCTACCCATATCCGAAATAAGCCAAGGATGGGTTACAGATATTAGAAGGTTCATAAATCCGGGACAAAGAGTTGTATTGAGAGCTATACGGGTCAATCCGCAAAAGGGGCAAATAGACCTATCACTAAAAAGGGTCACACCTTCAGAGAGAAACACTATGCTAAAGGCGTGGAAAAGGAAGCGTAAGTTCTCCAAGATAATGGAAGAATTTTCCAATGAGCTTAAACTACAAAGCGAAGAAAGGAACAGAATTCTAAGCATTCTTATGTCTAACCCAGACCCTCTAGGTGTGTTGGAAAGAGCCGCCTCCGAAGGATCGAGCGCTTTAGAAAGCTTAGGTATAGATAGCTCTATCGCCCAAAAACTAGCCGAATATGCCAAACGCATAGTTAAGGTTAAAGAATATTCTGGTAAGCTTGAATTCCAGCTCCAAACCACAAAGAAGGGTGGCGCCAACCTGATCAGGGACGCATTAATAGAGCTAGAAAACTTCCTCAACTCCAAAAATGTTAGAAACAGAGTGTATGTTGTCGCTGCTCCTAGATACGCCTGTGAGATAGTCTCCGAGAAACCTAAATCAATCAATACTCTACTTAAGGAAATACCTGTAAAACTAAAAGATATCACCGCAAGGTTGGGTATCGAGCTCACATTAGACTCCACATAGCGTTGCATTAACAACCAAACTAACTATTTACCACTAAAAATCCCTGCATTTTCCAGTTCAAGCACCAAAATAATTATATAAATATCGATTCCCAATAAACCTAAAATAGTATAATATATTAATCGAACCTATGAAGTCTATGCTAAGAAAGTGTGACTTATGCGGCATTTATACTATGAGAAACAAATGTCCTAGGTGTTCGCAGAACACAAAACCAGCACATCCCCCGAAGTTTTCACCAGATGACAAATACTTAAAACTAAAACTAAAAACAGCTTACGATAAATGGTTAGACAAATCTGACAAAACTTAAGAATACCGCGCCCACTAGGCCCATATACGCGGATAAGTCCTATTCTTAGGTAGGAGAGATATTCTGTATAGCAGGATACCGAACTTGTTCGATTTTTACTGATTGTAAGATACCCTGTCCTGAAGGGCCAAGCTTCCTGCCTCCCCCACCATCCGGACTCGACACCCAGTAAGGGGGCCACGGTAGCCTAGGCATCCACAGGCGTAAATTCCCCGTACACCACGGATACACACTAATGCTTTCACTAGGCTTCACTCAAATCTCCCGGCGCGAGTGATCCTCGCCCTGAACAGTAGACCCAAAATTCATGCGGGGGGTCCAATCAGCGTCAAACACAAATTTGGGTCTACCGTGAAGGGTGAGGTTTTGGAAAGTTTATATCAAGATAGCGCCCGCCGATGTGTCCACGTAAAACGCGAACACTACCCCTGTTTCACGGTTAAGTATACGTTAAACCTGAACACGGCCCTTAGTTACGTATCTCTATAAAACATAGGTAAGCTTAAATTTAAGAATAAACTCTAAAAACCGATTAACGAAATGAGCTTTTTAAAAAAGATCTCCGATTTTTACGATAAAGCGGGTCAAATACTGTCATCGATTTTTGAGTACTTGGTTTTAATCGTAATCATCGCCCTTTTAGGTGGGGCCCTTTTTGACATGGTTCAGAAGGTGCCCCCAGAGGGGGGTAGCTCAAGCGGTGGAATCATTGTTGTGGCACCCACACCAAGCTATCAATTCCAAGCGGAAACCTACATAATGGGAGCGTTACTCGTGTTTGGAACAGTTGGTTTCATAGCCTTGTTTCGAGCCGCAAACACTATCGGAGAGAAGCGTTACGCAGCTGCCCTCGCAACGCTAGGAATAATATCGCTCTTAATCACAATTATCGGCACAATTTACTTTGCCTCGCTAAAGTAAGGAAATGATGATCTAGTGTTCTGATATTATTTCAGCTATAATTTCGGCCTTTCCACCCGTGGGCTTGGCTAGTACAGCGCCGCATATCAGACACTTTACTTCCATCGCAGCATGAGAGAAAATCGTCTGAGTATTACCGCACTCTTTACATTTTACGTCGTAAAACCGCGAATGGGGTTTGGGAACAAGGTCTTTATGAGGCATCTTTGATCACTGTGTAATTTCGGCCTTCTTTAGTCTTATACCTTTTCGATGGAGGGTATAGCCGCATTTCTCGCATTTAAGTTTAATAGTAACTTTCTTAGTAACCTTAGCGAGCCTCCGCTGAATAGGTTTTTTCGAGCCTCCGTACCCCCTATTCTCCATAGCGTGGCGCTGTTCTCCCCAAGCCAATGCTCTCCTTCTACCCGCTTTGTACAAGCTCACTTGATGAGCGGTGTGAGTTCTACACCTTGGACAGAAGGTGTTAATCGATTTCGGTATCTTCAAACTGTCACTCCCCTAATAACACATCAACTATTCCGTACCTTGACAAGACTAATGCGTCCTCCTCTGGTATATAAGCCATATCACTCTTTTCAAAGGGGCCCAGTGTATTCAACTCCGAGTCCACAAAGGGCTCCAATTGGGTATTGAATAAAACCAGCATTTTGCTAGAACCCTTTCCACTAGCAGATGGTTGTTGCAGAGTAGCAATGAGCATCTTCAGGGCTCTTCTAAACTCGTCATATTTATGGAAAACATACCTTTCCTTCTTAGTTGCAAGCTTACTCTCTGCCCCGTTAATAACTTTGGTAAGCCTTATAGCAAAAAGCAGAACCAGTTGCTCAGAGAGGAGATTCAAAAAATATTTAGCCAATTCATCATTATTATCGCTAATTATACTGAACACATCATTGTAAAACTCATCATCGAGCTTTTGAAGGGTCTCTGTTTCGAACTCCGACTTCACTAAATTTGATATGTATTCGAATACTTCATACGGCTTCATCTACGAAATCTCCTCCTCCACGCACAACAACATAATATGCAAGAGCACTATTTAGTTCAACCTCTTTGCCATTTAGCTCAGGTGACACTGACTCGTTGTTAATAACCACCTCAAAAGGTACCCTTTTGATATGCACCCTTTTCCTCGAAACATTCTGCATTGAAGCATGTCTAAAAGGATCAAAGCTCTCCAGGTCATTCTTAGTGATTGCTTTGCACACAAGCCCAGATCCCCCGTGAACAGTACCTGGGGCTCTCAGTAGCCTATTTATGTCCACAGTGACCCTTTCATCTACAGCAACAGTATAACTTGCCAAAACAAAATCAAGTAACTTCTCCATAGAAGTAAACTCAGACCTATTCAAGCGCACATTCGAAGGATTTTTAGCCTTTCTAAACGCGGATATCACCCTTTTTGCTGTCAGGTCAGATGATAAGTCAAGCTCTTCGAGCTGGGACTGTTCCATAACTCTTATATGCTCAAACAATTTCTTACTCCACCCATAATCATGAGGGAAGGGTTGAAAGACGTTTGCTTTGATGGAGGCGCTCGGCTTATACCCTATTGACACATACTCTACTATCTGCCTCCTCAGTTTCTGATCAAGATTGATGTATGGTTCAACCAAAATTCTAATATGGTAACCCCTTCCACCTGAGAAAACAAGTATATAGTCCTTTTCGTCAAGTCCAAAATCCGCTTCGATAAAATCTTCTAACAAATATAGGAATCGTTGCTTTATTTGTTCATATACACTCTGAGATATCCACCCAGATTTTATCAACTCGTCGCTTGTCTTCAACAATTGCTCGGCATCCAAATCGAATGGTAGCTCCGCGTTAACCCACCCTTTTTCATTCATTGTGAGTGTAGGTTCCCGGTAGGTGGCTATACTATAATAGACATCTTTTGGTACGGTGCGTTGTACATAGTTTACGTATTCTTCAAAAACTTTGAAGCCAATGTGCCGCTTGAAAGATCCTCCGAAGAAATTAAACCCAAATTCTCGGCTGTCTATGCTATTTGGTTTATATATCTCTGAGTAATTATATCTATAATACTCACTCAAAATCGATTTTAATGTTTCCTGACGACGCATATCCGTAAGCATCAGAACAATCACCGTCTTATGCTAACGGGGAAATATGCCTTTAACGTGCCTTAACCGCAAAAAATTGGAACTTTCGGACCACAGCATAGGTTTACAAGAGAACACAATCAAAACCATTAGTAAATCACACGTCGACCTATTTAATCCAGCCTGCATTATAATAACTTTAGTGTAAGGCTGCTTTAAAAGTTAATACACGAAACCTCGGCACTGTTTGGATAATCACTGATCGTGCTCGAGCACGCCCCCGATAAGCCTTATAGTCTTATGTGAACTATACATTAGGAGGCCAAGTTACGGTTAGTAGGCTGTGAGTCGTTGTGCTGTCCAGTTTAGGAGCTACGATACCCTGTCCGCAGCGTTAAGTGTGACCTAGCGTGTTAACAAGCTGGCCATCCGAGGAGTTTGAATATGGGATTGGACCTTGTATGTGTAATCGGTATACATTTTCATCTTCAAAGCCCTGAGGGTTATGGGGATTGGTTATGGCCACTCACTGGGCTCATAAACCACTCAATATGCATCCAAACACCGCTCTAAACCTGACACACAAGATTAAAATCGAGGCCATAACACCTGCTGACTGTCGCTCTCACACTTAACACAACATTATTTTAGTACCTATGCTATATATTATGTACTTGGGTCTTATAAAAAATTAAGTGTTATGTAGACAAAACAACATATAAACGTTTCATTCATCGTCGGCCCGAGGTGCTAATAAGAATGAGAGCTTTATGTCGCCTGGAATTTGATATTCTAGTTTTAATGGAGCACTGTTTGAAAAGCTTATAGACACCGAAACCGCTTCGTCTACACTAGTTATGTACTCCAGGTATTTGATTCCGTATGAAGCACGAATTTTCTTTTTATCTGATTTAACCTGATAATCAAGTAAGTATCCGCTCTCTTTTGTGAACTCTAATGAAACGCTACCACGACTGCTTTTTGACTTTATATATAAAGCGTTAGGTTCGGCTTCAAATGTAGCAAAGTCGCTAACAACACCCACATCCTTTACCGCCTCCTTCAGGGCGGTTGGGTCCGCTATTGCAGTCACCTCATATGAAAGGTTTGGCATAGGTGGTGTATTGGAGCCTAACTCTATTAGATTAACAACAAATTCACGCTTTATTTGACTTATAAAAGCTAGCACCAAGCTGTTTTCGCTCGGATCAAATGAAAGTCTGAGCTTATCATTCTTTGTTGCTCGCTTTAAAACACTATTTAAGTCATCAAGCTTAATGCCCAAATTGGCTTCTTCTATAACGGTATACGTTTCAAAGGCATTCTTCGGTATATAGAAATCCACCATTGAGAGATGCGCATTATCCATCGCCCTTGCTGATACGCCTTCCTTCTTGAATGAGACAGATATCTCATCGACAATCTTTGAAACACTGGTGAAAAGAGCTCCCCATTCTCTTGCTTGCGGAAAGACTGCTTCTATCAATACAATCCCTAAACAAGTTGAACCAACTGATATATAGACTTTTTTGGTGAGAAGTCGTCCAACAACCCTAAATCCACTCAACACGTTTTGTGAATGAGTACCTTCAAAAGCGTTATCTATAGATTAATCATATTCCCGCCATACGTGGCCACACTTAGTGCATCTAAAGAACCTAGTGGTTGCTTCATCAGCAGACCTAGTTTGCTGCATCCACCAATATGCCTCATTATTCCCGCATTTGGGACAAACGACTTTTGTCTTTGGCAACGACGCCGGATTTGGATCTTCATGCTCAACTATCATTGGTTGATCCGTCTTCACCTTCTCTGTCCTTCGATGCGAACCCATATCATTTTTTGCCACAGACTCTTGGTAGCCACATTTTGGGCACAATTGCACCAAGGAATCCGCCTTTCTCTGAGTTCTCAACACGCCACCACAATGTGGACAGAATTTCAAAGCAGCATTACACCCTCCCTTTTACTTCTTGGAATAGCGTTTTTAAAAACTCAGTGTACACTTCCTCTTCTCTACGTCCATTTTTTATCTGTTTAAGCAAGTTGCTTGTTAAACTTTCAAATGATATCCCTAAATCCAAATAGGCGAAGCCTACCAAGCCCTCATACATTTCAGCCAATACATGAGAATCATGACGGGGTGGCTTAGCTATGTCTAAGCGTTTAAACGCTTGGGAAAGAACCCTGTTTTTAACCCTTATACTTTTTGGGCGCCCTACCGCAACTGTACTAACAGTGGCCGCAGCGTTGAGCACCGCATCACCGACCACGGTATATTTTTTATCGAGGAATATGGGTTTAGCCGACATGGGTGTTAACCAAGTTTAAGAGTTCTGATAACGCACCAACCAATTTATCTGATGCCATCTTGACGGCTTGCTTGGGGCTAATAGAGCCATCAGTCTGTACGTACACCACGACTTCATTACTTAGAGGGTGCGGAATTCTATAGCCACTATGCAACACGCCCTGCAGCTTCCTTAATTCAGAACAAAGAATGTTGGCGAGAGTGTGATCCTCACCTTTAAAAACAAACTCAGAGGAATTCTGGTTAAGAATCTTTTCTATTATTTCCAAAGCTTTCACCGCTTTTACTTACTCCACCATGTCTCTTTAAAATATAATTTGAGCTTAACTTTCTCCTATCCTTAGCCCCACAGTTGGGGCAGATGAGTATCTTGGTGTCACTCTCGAGCATGCTACCACAATTTCTACACCTAGCAAGTATGACTCCAAATTCGGATCCCTTGGTTGAGAGTATGAACGGAGAACTTGTACTTTCGACTTTGGCGATCACTATGTCCGATTCAGTATATAGCGAATCAGCTGATTCTACACGTTCTGTGCTTATCATCGAGATCGGCAAAAGAGCCGTGAAAGGAGGTTGGAAGACCTTTTTATCCATAGAAACAATGTCCACGACCACCATTTTGGGTTTAGCGTCGCTTACAACTCCATAGACAACGTCCCCCTTGGTTGGAACGCTGGGTGTCCGACCACTTCTCACAACCTTTAGTAGATGCTTTGAAGCATCGCGATGAACAAAGCCTACTGCAGCAGCCCTTAACACGCCGTTATGTTCATAAACTAACCCTTCACCAAGATATTCCTCAACAACTCCTACCGCATCGCCCGGTAAAACGATCTCACTCACTGTAAGATAAACACTCCCTTATCCACGTTTAAACCTTTCAAATACAGTCCGTAAACTTCCCTAGCCTCAAATATGGGTATTGGTGACCTATCAAAATCGTCGGTAGCAAATCTTGTGCAACCTGCAGTAACAACAACCTCATATCCAAGTTCTTTCAATCCCAGTAAGAATTGGTCGGTCAACAACTCTGTAGTAAAAGAATCTACTTGGGAGGTGGGTTTCACGCGTTTTAAGAAGACTTCGAGTTTTTCTATTAATGAGGAAGTATGCTGACCGGGTAAGCTGATGTCCACCAATGCCACTTTTTTCGCTGATTGTAACATCAACGCCGCGAAACCCCGAAACCTATTAACCCTATCAACCCTCGATTTAGAAACCCACTCTACGCTTCCAGCATATGGCTCGACGTGCAGAACAGGTTTAAATACAGAAAGAGCCAAACCGATAGCGTGGAACTCTCCACCTGCAATTATTACGTGACAGTCTACTTTTGTGTTAATTCTAATCGCCGATAAATAGTCGCACCCCACCACTTGGCCTTGATACAAACACCGTTTGCCCGGTTGACCTATAAAGGGTTTTTTACCGTTCCTAGCCAAGTACTCATACAGTGTTGGGAGGGTCTTGATGTGTTGTACTGATGCTGACAACCCAACTTTTTCCACATGTGACAAAGCGTCAAGTATTTTAGGGAATAATTTTGAAGAATCAATCTTAGAGAACGCAGGAATGTAAAGAATCGGATAGCTCGTATTGACGAAGCCTGTGTGCCCAAAGTGAACAACAGCCTCAAAACCAATTAGATGAGTGTTCACGTCGCATGCGCCGAACCTCCCCCTACCATCCACTACAGTATCCGCATCAGTCATCTGCTTGACGTAATCACTTATCTCGGGCAGATAGCGTATCAGGCCTGGAGCCGACTGAAGCAAAACCCTCTTAAAATTATTCTGCCTAATCCAATCTATTACCCTATCCAACTCAAAGTCGTAAGGACTTTCAGCTAGACTCACTTGCTTGCACGCCATCTTTAACCCTTGAAACAAGTACCACGGTTTCTAATGGGAGCTTTGCTTGAGCAATCCTGAAGGCTTCCTTGACCTGCGGAAGGAACTTTTCATCAACTTTAACGGTGAATAACACGTCCCCCTTTTTTACCCGAACAGCCAAACCAATAGGCTTCCCGAAAGATAGCCGCATACCCTGTTGCATCCTGTCTGCACCGGCGAAAGCCATCATCTTGTTCTCTCTGATCACCTGGTGCGGGTACTTTCTAACCTTAAAGTAGTAATTCTCTTCACCTAAAGATGAAAGTATCTTGTGTACAGCCATCCTCGTTGACTCCAAAGCATTATGTCTAATCTGCCCCAGATGTGTTACCACCAAGTCAAGTCTGTATTCAAAGTTATTCTTCGACGTGCCGAAATTAAATTTGGTTATCTTCGAGTTGGGAACACCAGGTATGTATTCTTTCCTTGTATATGGAGGGGTATCAATTCTTCTATAGCATCTTCCTGGGCGTAATGGCATAACTAATCTTATTCTAATTGGCGCACAGACATTTAGGGATTTCTAGGAGGAAGGCTTGCTGGCGACGTTGATTAACCTCTGAATTATATTATCTGGCTTGCTCCATCTTATTGGTAAGATAGCTTTGCCTATATGTTTGTTTAGCTTAAGTCCACTTTTTTCAAGTATCTCTTCTACTCTTAATTCATAAAGACCGCCAGATTTTAGTTTCCAAGAAGGAAGGGTAAAAACCACTGTACCGCTTTTTTTGAGTACTTTTGAAAGACTGTAAAAAACTGATGAGTAGAGGTCTCTGAGGTTGTCCGCTATTGCCTGCGCCTCGTTAAGACTCACAGCCTCCTTGAGGGGTGGACCGAAGGGGGGTTCTGTTACGGCGACGTCGAAGTATTCCTCAGGAAAGTGTTCTGTTAGATGGCGTGAATCCGCCAAGACAACATGTGAATCAGCTGTCTTACTTTTTTTGGTTTGAAACCAATTCAGGTTTTCCCTAGCACCATTGACATTAGAAGGGTCCAAATCAACCCCATAAGCATCTAACCCACTATCGACCGCCTCTATAAGGATAGTGCCTGTGCCACAGAAGGGATCCAAGAGCTTTCTACCTGGAGATGGTGAGGCTAGGTTAATCATGACCCTAGCGAGCCAAGGAGGCATACTAATTAAAGGATTTTTATATGGCCTGCTGAGGTCTCTTTCTCTGAAGCCTCTAAGATCCAAATGCTTTATTGTCCTCCACACTGCAAGTTCAGTGCCCCAACGCGCAAGTATAAATTCGTAGCCATCAGTCGCCAACCTCTTCCTTATAGCCCGAGTGAGGCTTACCCCTCCCTTCTCTGAAAAAAGAGAGGTTGAGTTAACGTAGACGGATTTTTTATTAGATTGCTTTATGAGCAACTCTATTTTGTGTCTTAATTTCCCAGCCACTACAATGTTGTCATCCAAAACATAGATACTCCAAGGTATACTCTTCTCAGCGTAAGCGAGGTCTTCTCTGAGCACATCTATGAGGCCCTCAACACTAGAATAGTATTCAGCCACACGTAGAATGGATCCAAAATATGGGTCAATAGTCTTCGGGGACTCAAAAATTAAATAGTTAAAACCCTCGTAGGCGGAATTCAAGGCTTGGCTGGTAACGAAGGCATATGCCTCGGCCTTCGATAGCTGCTTAAAGTCCCCAAACTGTAATAGATAAACGCGCTTAGTCATCTTGGTTTGCGCTTGAGCTTTGTTCCGCAATCGGGACACACCCTTTCTCCATTAAAATAGACACGATGACAGCTCGGGCAAAACCATACCCACGTAATTACGTTAAACCCTTCCTTACGAAGGCCGACAAACGAGTGCTTTAAACCAAGAAATCTAGCCACATTGGTCAGCGCATAGTCATCCGTAAACAACTCAACGGGCCTCCCTTCCGTCTTCCGCAACTGGAGTGCCAAACCTATCAGAGATAAATCTGTTTCTGAGAGCAAAACAGAATCACCCGTTTTTGAGGCGGATACGCTAGCGTAAGTGAGATACTTTTCACTCGGTTCCATTACTGTTATAAACGGCGAAAAGGGTGCTGACCCAAAATCTACCCCAAACTTCTCCAGCTCACGTAAAACACCATTAACTGTATAGTTATCATTAGTGGGTGTGATGCAACCCGACAGGATGGCTGCTGTATCCAAAACCACAACCGACTTGGCTGGCTGGCGGTCACCCATAAAATGCTCTATTTGACTAAGCTCGCATCAAACATATTAGTTTCACACAAATCATATTGTTACTAATTCTGATACAATTTTAATATTTACACTTTAGCACTTTCTAGATTGACGTATAAGATAATTTATATTGTTAGATCTTAAGACTTTTATTATATTTCTAAATATAATTTATTTGTGGATTCAGAAATAAGGAACACTATTAATAAGCTACTATGGGGTGATCCAGGGAGTGGCGAAATCGTGTTTGTAAACAGGACACATTCCGGCTTAACCCTAGAAAGGGTGTTAGCCTCAGAGGTTACAGATACAGCGAAAGACTACTTTAAGGTGGGAGTTGGTGTTAATGCAAAGTATATCCCTTACCACAGGGTTGTCGAGATAAGGTATCATGGCGATTTATTATGGAAGTCAAGAAGATGGAAGATTCCCTGATGATTGTTCGAAACCCTTTTAGCGACTTGAGGGAAGCACCAGATTTAGATGCATTAGAAGACTCAATCTTTAGAAGGGTAGCGAAAGTAAATCTACCTAAGCACAGTGACCCACAAAGCATTTCGAAAACCAAGATAACGGTTTTTACACAGCTTTATGAAAATAAACTAAGGAGATTTACCACACTGTACAGACAGGTTAAGTCGGCTCACGAGTTCCATATTTCACTATGCGACTCAATCTACAATGGAGGATATACGCAATTGGTTCGCGACCTAGAGAGTGTTCTCAACTCAAGGGTATTGCTCAAAAAACTTAAACACACATATGAACAAAAGATTAAAGCGGATCCATTAAACGCCAATCAGCTAAGAAGGGAATTCCTTGGTAGAGCTGGTTCCATAATAAAGAGCTTGAAACCAGTTTTTGCAAGAATAAAGACGTATTCTACACTACTCAGCAATTTGCCAAACATAGACCCAACGGTCTTTAAAGTCGTAGTCGTGGGGACACCTCACGTAGGTAAATCTTCACTTGTATCAAACTTAACGTCGCGGAGAATCAAAATAGGCTCATATCCCTTCACAACTAAGGAGATAAACGCTGGAGAACTAAGAGAGGGCTCAACCCGCACAATTATCTATGACACGCCAGGCTTGCTCGACCGCCCTCTAGAAGAGAGAAATAATATTGAAATCAGAGCTATTATGGCGTTAAAACACCTAGCAAATCTAGCTATTTTCCTTGTCGACCCTACAGAAAAGGCAGGTTATCCAGTCACCTATCAGAAAACCATCCTCAGTTCGCTAAAACAACTGCTAGGTGATTTAGAGTTTATCGAAGTCTATACTCACGCAGATGAGTTTGCAACGATTCCTTCTGAACAGGTTATATGTGTATCAAACATAACACTGCAAGGGATGGACTCCCTGAAAAACTACATACTGAAAAAGGCTCAAAACTGGTATCTTTCTCAGCAGGGGGATCAGTGAACTACTCCGCCCCACGGACGGGGACTTCCGCCCCTCAAACCCCCATAAAGTTAAAAGAGGCTTTTAGGAGAGGCTAAAGTGTTCTATATAGGTATATGACTTGCGAGGATGACCAGAACAGTGAATACCACTGATACCCCTATGATGTAGGCAGGCTTGAGTTTGAGGCCTATATTTGATTCTTCATAGAATCTAACTAGACCAGCACTCGACATGGGTGCACCCTGCTTTTTCTTTTTCTTTGAACTCATTTTCCTACCTCTACTAATTAGACTGTCTATAGAAAGATATAAAGTTTTGTGGTTATCATGGTACGAGACGCTCAGGTGTTCGTGGCAAAAGAACCGCCTCTCTCACGTTTTTCAAGTCTAAAAGCTGCATTACTATTCTCTCTATACCTAAAGCGCCTCCTCCGTGGGGGGGAACTCCATATCTGAAGAAATTAAGATAGAATTCAAAGTCCTTCGGGTTTAATCCTTTTTCCTTCGCTTGCGACAATAACACTTCATATCTATGTTCTCTTTGGGCCAGCGTGCATATCTCGAGGCCTTTGAAAAGGAGGTCTGCGCGATTAGTCCACTCTGGCTCTTCGCTCTTACGCATGTGGTAGAACTGGGCTACGCGCCATGGGAACTCGGTGAGGAAAACAAAATCATGGCCAAACTTCTCCTTTATTGCCAAACCCAATTCTCTTTCACCGGTCGGGTCCAAATCTGACCCATACTCAACGTTTATTCCTCTCTTAGATAGAATCGAATAAGCTTCACGCATGGTCACACGTGGGAATGGTCGACTTGGCGTTTTCACGTCTTTCTGCAGCAAACCCAATTCCTCCTGAGCCTCTCGTCTTAAATAGTCAATCGAGTAAACCATGAGCTCCTCCACTACATCGATTACATCTAGGTGATTTCTTATATACCCCATTTCAAGGTCAATGCTCGTATACTCACATAGGTGTCTAGGAGTATGATGCGGTTCAGCTCGGAAAACAGGCCCAATTTCCCACACCTTTTCGAAACCAGCTGCTATCATCATCTGCTTGTAAAACTGTGGACTCTGCGCCAAATACGCGGTTCTCTTAAAATAGAAGATGGGGAACACGTTGGCGCCACCCTCGGTTGCCTGGGAAACAATTTTGCTAGTGTGTATTTCATAAAACCCCTTTTTATCGAAAAACTCGCGTATTGCCTTGCCAAGCTTACTCTGAATCTTAAAAACAGCCGCAACCTCAGGACGCCTAAGATCCAAGAAGCGCCAGTCGAGACGTGTGTCGAGATTAGTTTCGGTTTTCCCTGCGACATCAATCGGAAGGGGGGTCTCAGCTTTTGATAACACCTCGAAACTCTCAGGTTCGATTTCAAATCCCAGTGGGGCTCTAGGATCCTTCTTAACTTTCCCAACTACTCTGACAACTGACTCCCTACTTGTGGAGTCAATCAAATCCAATAATTCCTGTGCGGCAGTTTTCTTATTGAAGACAACCTGCACCCTCCCTTTAATGTCCCTTAAGATCACGAATTTTAGGCCGCCGAGGTCTCTTATTTCTTCTAAATGGCCTTGAACGGTCACCCTTTGACCTTCTTCAAATATTCCTTCGCGCATAGGCTAAGAGTGTTTCGTTTAGTAGTTTTTAAGGCTTAGTTGCAAAGAGATGTATTTAGGAAGATGGTTTACGCGGTGCGGATTCGAAAACGAGAAGCCGAGACCTTACGCTCTTGGCTTAAAGAAAACGGGTTCTACGCAGGCGAATTTCAACCTAAAATGACAGAACAAGGAGAAGTGTTGCTACCCGTTAAAAGGAATTTCGTGGCTTCAAACCCCTTGGGTTTAGAGGTGGTGAATGTGAAGTTACTTAGAAACCATGTTAAACCCCAACCCAAACTACCGTTCGACGTGATCGGAAATATCTGTATTTTTAAACAGGGTAGGAGAGGAATTAGATACGTTGATGAGATTCGCAGGCTCAAATCAATTTATAATTTCCTAACAACCTTTTATCTTAAGGTGGGTGTACTCGAAGGAGTGGAGCGTGTTCCCCCACTCAAACTACTCGCTGGACCCGATAGGGCTTTAACAGTACACATTGAGAATGGGCTAAAATTTTATGTGGATGTGAAAAGAACATATTTTAATCCGAGGCTGGCTACTGAGAGAAGGCGGGTATCCGGGTTGGTTGAAAACGGTGAACAAGTTTTAGATATGTTTGCTGGTGTTGGCCCATTCAGTATAACGATTGCCAAGTATAAGGGAGCAAGTGTCGACGCGGTAGATGTAAACCCATATTCCATCATGCTACTCAAAAAGAACATCGAAATAAATGGAGTAAAAGGGTTAGTCAATGCATACAGAAGCGATGCTGCAAACTTCTCACCCGAAAAAAGATATGATAGGGTTTTGATGAATCTCCCATTTAACGCGTTAACATACCTTAAAAAGGCAATCGCGCTATGTAAGAGAAACTCTGTACTACACATCTATCTTGCCCAACGCAGTGATAAGAAAGATTATACACAAGATATACTTGCAACCCTAAGAGGGTTGCAGAAAAAAGGTAACGTAACCAAGACAAGGGTGTTGGAGTATGCCCCCAGACTCCTTATAGAGCGATACGACACGCAACTCGAGTAGCCCGACTCAGACTATAAGTAGCTCGACTTCTGCTGTTTCACCTTGGCTAAGCCTTTTCACCAACCTTCTATCAATATCAATCGCTGACTTATTCGCATGTATGGCGACCGTGCGAGGAGACGTATGAGCGCTCTTCCTAATGACCATGCTTCTGCTGTCCGTCAGACTCAGGTTTGGGTCTCCGAAGCCCACTACTTCGTCGACGAGTTCACCCACTCGTAGGGTGAACTTTACTTGGGTGTAAGCATTCCGAATAGTGGCTTTAATTTCTTCTGGTATGTCCGCGGCTGCAAGGCTACAGTCAACTAGAAGTATGCAGTTCCCACGAGTAGTGAGCCAAGTTTCCTTGGTGAATTCGAGCGTTGTTCGATGGGTGGCAACTATGTTTTTGTGGCCCCTCCCATAGAATACTAGGGAATAATGCATTGTTTAAACCCACAGACCCCTCCTATTTAAGGCTGAGAATGGTTGAGCGGCTTACAAAAAAAGGGTATATCAGAAGTGACCACGTTAAAAAGGCGCTACTTGCGGTTCCGCGTGAGAAGTTCGTAAACCAAGCAACATCAAGGGCATATTCAGACAAACCCATTCCGATAGGGTTTGGGCAGACTGTATCCGCGCCCCACATGGTTGCGTTAATACTTGAAGAGCTAGAGTTAAGGGGGGGAGCTAAAGTGTTGGAAGTTGGTACAGGGTCTGGTTACCATGCCGCGGTGACGTGTAAAGCCCTCGAAATACTTGGCGGAGGGGAAGTGTACACGATCGAAATAGATGAACGACTATACAGGATTGCGCAGAGAAACTTTGAAAGGGTGGGATTAACCACGATACACGCCTATTTAGGTGATGGGTTCAACGGTCTTCCAGATTTCTCACCGTTTGATAGAATATACGTTACTGCCGCAACGCCTGAAAAACCCGAGCCACTTTACGCCCAGCTAGCCCTAGGAGGCATACTTATTTTCCCTTTTGGCCCGCAAAATCAGATACAACAACTCATCAAGGTTAAGAAAACTGATAATGGGTTCATTGAGGAACGCCTTCTAGAGGTGGCTTTCGTGCCTCTAAAAAGAGGGGGGGAGAGAGGACAACCGTCTTAGGCGGCGGAAAACCAGCTGTCCAACGATTTTTGCTCTGGTTTACCCAGGGCGCTTATATATCTTTGGAGGGCTGCATCCACCCTTTCTTGGGAAAAATCGTGCTCTTGGCAGAGAAAACTACGCACACCGTCGGCGTCAACATCGCCCCACTTTATTTCATATGTTTGGTTTACACGGGGCTGTAGGAACTCGTTTATTAGGGCTTCTACATCGAAATCAGCCTCAAGCCCCCTTTCCTTTAAGGCTTCATAAATTGAAGTGTGCTTCCTTATTAGCTGTAACGCTGTCTTTGGACCTATACCCGGAAAACCTTCAGGGTTATAATCCGTACCAATGAGTATACCCACCTCCACCAATTGGCGACGCGTGAGACCCGTATCTTTAAGAACTTCATCCAAATAGATAAGCTCAGGCTTTACCTCGACATACTGGTTTCTACCGGGAAGCTTTCTTTTACCGCTAATGGTTAAGTTCCTGATCAACCTTGGAGCGCCGAATAATAACGCGTCATAATCTTGGCTCGCACAAGCATAAGCTTGACCATCAATCACTAGTTTGGCTGCCTGAGCTTCACCCTCGTACGGCGCCTGCACAAAAGGTATGCCCATATGTGTAAGTAGTTGTTTTGCCTGAGCCACCATTTCCTTTGTAAGTGATGCAGCCTGCATTGATTTGCGGTAAGCCACGTCGTAGCGTCCCTCCTGCAGGGCTTGAGAAGCCTCAATTTTGGCCTTCTCCTTCCTCTGAACCCTTTGCTCAATCTCTCTCTTCTTTAACGGAAGAACCTCTCCATCGAAAACATAAATTGGTTTTAAACCGAGCTCTACTAGATTTATCGTTCTATAAAACAATCCCTGTAGATGACTTGTTATACGGCCGTGTGAATCGAGTAGTGGGGTGCCATCGGGCTGCCTTATTATGGTTAAAAACTGGTAAAGAGCGTTGTAGGCGTCCACTGCAACCTTAGATTTAGGTAACTCTGTTAGATCCACTACTTTGCGGGGCACTATCTCCCCTAAGTCAACCCCCATAAATCATCTTTTACTCCTTTGGTACAAGCACTAGTTCGCCCTCTTTTCGTTCATAAGTCGTAATCAACCCGAAAAGCTCCAGCCTCATAACTGCGTGCCTTAATCTCTGCTCGGTCATCTTAGGGTCGTCTCGCAGAATCTGGTCGTAGAGCTCCGAAAAAGAGATGGGCTTCTTCTTTTCATACAAATAGTCACATATCAGCCTCTCAGGCTTATCTGTTTCAAGTATTTGTGGCACCATCTGAACACCTTAAGCGTAGTTCATCAGAACCTGTTCCCTTGTCTTAAGCTGCCTAGCCTTTTCACCCCAGTTAACATAGTATTTTACCATATCCTCTGTTATTGAAGCCCTAACAAGCTTTAATGCTTCTTCGAAATGACGCCAACGCACAGTCACAGAATTGATATCCTCCCTTAACGCGCTCAGCGCAGCCTCTCTACAAAGCAGTTCGAGGTCTGCACCACTGTAGCCTTCAGTTATGCTCGCCAACCTCGACAAGTCTACATCATCTGCAAGTGGCATCTTCTTAGTGTATATCTTGAGTATCTCAAACCTAGCCTGAGCATTAGGGGGGGCAACATACACCAGTCGGTCAAACCTTCCAGGCCTTAACAACGCTGGGTCGAGGATATCGGGCCTGTTTGTAGCACCTATAACCACTACGTTCTCAAGCTTCTCTATACCATCGAGCTCTGTTAGAAGCTGCGTTACAACCCTTTCGGATGCGCCGGAGTCTTCATAACCAGCCCCCCTCATTGGGGCTATAGCATCCAACTCATCTAGGAAAACTATGCACGGCGCAGACTGCCTAGCCCTTCTAAACGCCTCCCTTATCGCCTTTTCAGACTCACCCAGCCATTTACTGAATATCTCTGGTCCTTTAATGGTTATAAAGTTCGCTTCGCTCTCCGTGGCCACAGCCTTAGCGAGAAGGGTCTTACCCGTACCCGGAGGACCATAAAGCAGGATTCCTTTAGTGGGTTTTATACCGAACTTTTCGAAGATGTCTGGGTATTTGAGTGGCCATTCAACTGTTTCTTTAAGTAGCTCTCGAACATCGGTGAGGCCACCGATCTGATCCCAATGGATTTCTGGCGTCTCAATGTAGACTTCCCTGAGAGTGGTGGGGACAACCTCTTTATATGCGGATAGAAAGTCATTCATATTAACAGTCATTTTTTCCAGGATTTCCGGCGGTATACTCTCTTGCTCGATGTTTATATTGGGAAGATATCTTCTCAGAGCCTTCATAGCGGCCTCCCTAGCCAACGCTGCAAGATCAGCACCAGTGTACCCGTGAGTCATGTCTGCGAGGCGCTTAAGGTCGACATCCTTCTCTAAAGGCATGTTTCTAGTGTGAATCTGAAGAATTTCTAGCCTCCCCTGTTTATCTGGTAGCGTTATTTCTATCTCCCTATCGAATCTACCAGGCCTTCTCAGTGCTGGGTCGAGCGCATTCGCCCTATTAGTGGCGCCTATAACTATAACATCACCTCTGGCTTCAAGACCATCCATGAGGGTAAGAAGCTGTGCGACCACTCTGTGCTCAACTTCGCCGGTAACTTCCTCCCTCTTCGGGGCTATGGCGTCCAACTCATCGATAAAGATTATGGCGGGAGCATGCTTCTTAGCATCCTCAAAAACCTCCCTAAGTTTCTGCTCACTTTCACCGTAGAACTTGCTCATAATCTCTGGACCGTTTATCGCAACAAAGTATGCGTCAGTCTCGTTTGCCACAGCCTTAGCGAGAAGGGTCTTACCCGTACCCGGAGGACCATAAAGCAATACCCCCTTAGGAGGCTCTATACCCAACCTCTTAAACAGTTCTGGGTGACGAAGCGGCAGCTCAATCATTTCTCTGACTTTAGGTATTATCTCCTTCATACCGCCTATGTCTTCATATGTCACACGGGGTACACCTGAAGCCTCCGCAGGTTTATCCAGAATTGTCACCTGAGTGTTCTCCGTGACTATGACCGCATCGCTTGGCCTCACAGTCACAACTGTGAAGGAAATTGCTTGACCCAAAACGGGGATAAGCACAGTGTCACCCTCAACAAGAGGATAATCGATGAGTTTCTTTTTTACATAGGAGATAAACGGTGGGTCCACCGTTATAGAGTAAGAAGAAGGAGCCAGTTTTACGGACACAGCCGGCTTAGGTGTTATTTTACGCACGATGGCTTTGTCACCAATACTCACCCCACAATTCTTCCTAATCAGTCCATCCATTCTAATAGTATCAGTACCCTTATCTTCAACGTAAGCCGGCCACACTATGGCAACTGTACGCCTCTTGCCAATTATTTCCACCACATCACCAATACCTACATTAAGCTTAGCCATGATATCGGAGTCTATTCTAACTTTATTACGGCCAACATCCCTCTGCTTGGCCTCAGCCACTCTGAGCACGACCGCGCCATCACCAGGAGGCAGTTGGCTGGCACCTTTATCTGAAGCCGACAAATCTTACACCAGATTAGATGTTCTCAATAGGTGGAAAAAAACCTTACGTGACGATCAGCCGAGGAATCATAATCTATAGACGTATTCTATTTCTATATTACTCACCGAGTCAAGCGATGAGACTAAAGACTCTATAACTTCCGTTCCACCATCTAGGTCCTCTGGTACAACCATATGCAACCTTAAAGCCACCAAACCAAAAGCGATGGGTTCTTCATCGGTCTTCTTTATCTCGGCTACACCCTGCAGTTTCTGCTTTACTTCATCAAGCAACTTAGCCCTGTCAGTATCCACTGATTTAGGATAAACCTTTCCAACCACAACAACCTTACCAGCAGCCATATACACCACCGAATTAAGTGGGCCCGAAGGGATTTTCAGACACCGTCATTTGAACCCTTGACCGTCAGGTCTCCCCCAGCTAGGCTATGAGCCTGCCGCTCTACCAAGCTGAGCTACGGGCCCACCTAAACCAACATTTTTTATACCGGTTCAAAATAAGAGTTTTGCGGTTAAAACAAAAAGGCCGCAGTGGCGTAGCTGGCTAACGCGCCGGCCTGTGGAGCCGGTGATCGCGGGTTCAAATCCCGCCTGCGGCCTTCCTCAGTCCTCAATTTATCCTTTAGAGATCGTCTTATACTGCATCACGAAGTGGCCAACCCAGATAGTTCCTCCCCCATATATTATCCTCCACACTAGATATCGACTTAAATAGCCACAACTATACGTAGAACCATCCTAAAGTCATCAAACAATCTAAGCAACGACGTGGAAAGGCGCCGGCGCGAGGATTCGAACCTCGGACCGCTCGGTTTCTGCTAAAATTTAACAGCCGAGCGCTCTACCTAGACTGAGCTACGCCGGCGCAGAATAGTTGAGATTGTTACGTTTTATAAACCTTTTGAGCGCTTACGTATGCATCGAGCGGTTGAAGAAAACACTATTAATTTCCCTACACACAAGAAGGATGCTCGCAATATAGTAATAGTACCTAAAAACTGAGTGCACGATGAGAGACGGTTCGCGAACAGCTTGGAAGCTAAAGTAATTCGGCTATTCTGCCAACACACATCACAGCACCACTACTCGTAACCACTGAATTGGCATCAAATCATGAATGATACACATGCTCTGGTTATCCTATATTTAGGACCCAGCCTCAAAAGGAGGCGCAATGTTTTAGATTGCGCAACCGCATCCAAAGCAGTGGCTGGTTCACACTCGATCAATGGCACGGGAATAAAGATTAGCCAAAACAACTATCGCCCAGTGGGTAGATAACGCGTTTTCGCACGTTAAGAAATAAATTGATAAACACTGATTCAAATAGCATCGGCGTCGCATAGCAATGTATTTTAAGTTGCACCAAGCTCGCGGAGTTTCTCTGGTAAATAAGTGTTGGCTAAGTAGGTTACCCCTATCGTGGTGTTTTTGCTTGAGAAGGCCTCTAATTCAGCCTTTTTACGTTTCCTCATGAACCACTCTATTTGGGCTCTGAAAAATTTATCATTGTATCTTGGGTCTTTTTTGAGCTCTTCCAGCCTCTTGTAGTCAACATCGTTAAGCACTAAGCTGGGGACCTTGTACTTTTCGATGTCGGTTGCCCAAAATCCCAACCACTTGGCTGATGGTGTCGCAAGATCTTTTATATGGGCTGATTTTGCCGAGCCGCTTATTATTACGAGAGCTATATGCATCCCCCAAGGATCTGCATCAGTTAGTATATACACAGGCAATCCAAGCTCTTTGTTGAGTCTTCTTATAAGTATCCTGGCAGCCCTACTAGCTTGACCGCCAGTCTCAATTAATAAAGCTCCAAACCGCTCGTGTAGCTTTTCGCGTATCAGCTGGATAAATACTGCGTGCTTCTCAACAACCAAAACAAAATTAGAATCGCTTGAAACAAAGCGCGCCTGAGCTAGCGCCGGACCTATGCTTACTCCATCGGGGTGGGACATTAGATCGACTCTGTTACCTTGGAATCCCTTGATGGTGTACTCTAATACTAGTCTCCCAAAAGCCGTACCTCTATCATGGGGGATAATATTGAATGTCTCTCTGGGAACACTTAAAATCGCTTCTAAATCCTCTACTTGCGAGTCTGTCTCTGCTTGTTCTTTAATCTCGAGCGCTTTTTCGTTAAGAGACGTGTAGTATAGGTCACGTAGAGTGGTAACTTGGTCGCTTTTTATTAACTCGTTAGCTACATACGCCACCCATAACAACTGGGCCAAACCCTTCGCTCCCCTTACATTACTAAAACCTCTCCTAATGGCTTTATGACCCAACACATACTGCTGAAGTCTCTCATCGAAAACTATGTTATCAATTGACCGGCTAGGAATGCTAACCGCTGGAGGTTCTAGGTTTGATAGCTGAGCGTATATTTTATCGCCTAGTTCTACTATTAGTTTTCCAGCCTTCTGGGGAAGTGTTTCTCGCTCAGATTTCTTCTTTTGTGTCATCCCATTTTGCACCCTTAATTAGCAAGCCGAGTTGCCTTCCTTCTAGTGGAGCCTTACCTGATAAGGCTGAGGAGTATTTGTTTATCAAGTTAAGATAACCCAATAACTTTTCGTTACGCATATGGTAGTTTTGTTCACGCTTCTTTTTCGAAAGGTAGGTTTTTAGGTCGCGTGCACACTTTCTTAGGGCAAGCCTAATCTCTCTCCTCACTTCCTCACGATCAGCAACATACTCTTTGCCAGCCGTCTTGAACGGAACCTTTGATGCAGCTATATGAATAAAGATCAGTAGAGGATCAACTTTTGGGTCTAAGCCATAGTTAGCCCAGTCTATATCTTCTTCTATAACCTTCATAGCCACATCGTTGGAAGAATCGTAGATTAACGGTATTTTGTTTGCAAACCTTAATAACCTAACCTCATTTGAACCATTCTCCGAGTTTATACCCCCGCCATACGCCAACGCTGCTTCAACTATGAAGGAGAATCCCTCATAAGCTGATGGGGGCCTCGTGGTCACTGAGATAAACTCGGGATTGTACTCCGAAGTCAAACCAGTCCTAATCGTCTGCTCTCCAAGCGGAGATAGCGAAGAACCATCCGGCGGAAGAAAAGTAAAAGATTTAAAGCCTTCAACTATTTTCTTTATTTCATCATCAGAAAGCTTTTTAACCGGGCGATTAGGGTCAAGACCAAGCCATGTAACGAATCTTGAGGCGGTTGTAACACCAATCCTCGAAAACTTCTGCAAAAACTTTAAAAGCGTAACCTCCCTCTTGGAGGAGTCCACCATCTCCTTTACCTTAATAATATCTACACCATACGGATGGGGTTTGGATTCGACAGGTGGTTTAGGCATACTCTCCGTTAGAGCAGGAGCTAAAAAAACCTGGTTCTCTGGGTCGAAAAATATGATTGACGCGTAAGGCAAGGCGATGCGCGTCATCCTAAGATACCTAATAACACGATTACGCGCTGAAACATAATCTCCTTTAAACTTAAGCGAAATTGTGGTTCCGCGATATGAATTCGGATTGTGAAGTATCTTTTTTTGATGAACAATTGGTTGATTAAGTTTAATATCTATACTTAACCTTACTAAGTGAATATCACTACCTATACTTGTTGCAACATTTACGGGCTCACCCGTAGTTAGCTGACCGTATAATATAGCCATTTTACCGCCAAGACCAAATGTTCCCCTACTCTGCCTTATTGTGTATTTTGAGCCAAAAAAGACCCTTCCGAACGCGTCTGCAATATACCGTGATGGAACCCCTACCCCGTTATCCGCGATAAGAACCTCGAGCTCATCTGAAGCAACACGTTTCAAAGAGACGAAAATTAAGGGTTTTATACCATGCGCATCACATGCGTCTAGGGAGTTCTCAATCAACTCACGCATAACAGTGTAAACTGCCCTTGTAGGATTGTCAAATCCAGCCATCGACCTGTTGTTATAGAAAAACTCTGCTGGACTCAGTTGCTTAAATTTCGTTGAAGACAAACTATTTCCCCCATACGTCTTTTACAATCCTACGCTGCAGGTTTTTTATAACAACTGACTGAGGCTTACCAAGAATTATTTCCTCTATAGCAACCCTAGCAAGTTCAATCGAAGAATAGCTTCCCATAATCATAATACTGCTCTCACGGATAATTATGTCTGCCTCGGTTAATTCTTCTAACTTTCTTTTAAACGAGCCTTTGGATCCTATTATTCTGGCTAAGGTGCGAGTTACATCTTTAGGCGTTAATGTATCGTTTAAATCTATCTTTAAATAGTATTCATCTTTTAAAAAATACTCCTGAGCTCTGTTAAGGCTTACACCGTGAGTAACTAGTTGAATTAAGTCAGAAACTTTAGCAATCCGGTCAGGTGGACCTCTGGCCGTCACAACTCTGCTATCACCATCAATCTGGAGCTCAACGCCCTGTGATTGTAAAAAATTCCTTAACTCCTCGTATAATGCTTGAAGATCAGATCGAGTAGCTAGTTCGGCTATAAATATTCTATTATACTCCACCTGTTTCCCCTCATACTACACAATAAAATTCCTATATAGTTTATCTTCGCTTAAACATAAGCTTTTAGAGGCTGCAATAACGCTTCCAGATAAACTGTGTTGTTCGTCACACAGTTTTATACCAAAGCAGATTCAGTGATGGTGGTCAGATAAATTTTTGTAGGTAACATTTGAATGACGCCTTTTAGGTGTGCTATGCATAGCAAGTACCCTAGGCAATATCTTTTTTGATGTTTTTAGGATGGTCCGGATAAGTATTCATTCTTTTCACCTCCACTCGGTGTACCAGTGGATGAATAGCTCTAGGAAGACTAGGATGGACGTGAGGAGCGTCTTCTTGGGGTTGATGTTATTATAGAACACTCTGGTCCTGTCTTTGAGGTATCCGAAAAAGCACTCCACGGAGCTACGCAGCCCGAAGGCCTGATGCACGTGGTCGTGGAACCCAGCCCGCGAGGAGCACAGCGTCGGGGCACCAAGGACCCCTGTCCGTGAGTATCACAGGGTCTCCGAGACACCTTCTTCTCAGCCTACGGAGGAATCTGAGCGCATTCTCTGTGGTCCTCGTGAGTAAAACGCCGAATCAGATTGGCCGCTTCGTGTAGGCATCCACAGCCACCCACATGTAGACGGGTCTTCCGCCACACCTCACCACACTCTCATCCACAGCGATCACTGGGTGCCAGCTCGGTGTCGCCTCAAAGTTGAGCTTCTCCTCAACCTTCTTCACCCAATCCTGCACACTCGACTTCGAGAGCGGCTCCGATTCGAGAGTGTCCTAAAGAGGCTAGAGGTTTTCTTGAAGCTCAACCCAAACGCGTAGAGTAGAACCGCAACAAGAGCCCGAACCTCTTCCCATTCCCCACAAAGACGTTTAAATCCCCAAAGAATTGTGAATATATTGTCCGTGGTGGGCTCAAGGGTGTCTCACCAATTCCAAGCTGTGGCGCCCACCACGGTTAAGCCTTATCCGCACACCATCTTGATTTCGATAGTGTCCTGATAACGCTTTCCCACGCTCGGAGTCCACGCGCACCATCCCCTAATCCGGACACCGTCTTGATTTCATCAAAACATTTATAAGTTAATAATGCTTAAATATAGGTGTTGATGGCCGAAAAATTTAAAGTTGGGTTTCTCGGCCATCCTCAAACATTATATGAGGTGGCAGCATGTGTCTGAAAAAGTTAAAAATGGCGGGGAAATTAAGTCCGAACAGCTTATTTGTCCGAATTGTGGATCAGTCAATATTATCTATAGTTCACGTGGCGAATTGGTTTGCGATGATTGTGGGACTGTGATAAGTGAAAGAGAAATAGATTTCGGCCAGGAGTGGCGCGCTTTCACAGCCGAGGAGAGAGAGAAACGCAGCAGAGTTGGCGAGTCAATTAAGCCAGGAATGACCACTGGTATGATGAGTACAATTATCGATAAAAGGGATATTAACAAATTAAAGCTCGATGCTCAAAGAAGAGTTGACGCCCTTCAAATGAGAAAGTGGCAAATGAGGAGCAGATTTCAGACTGCGCGTGATAGGAGTACCGCTCAGGCTTTGGCTGAAATAAGCCGTATCGCAACACCCCTCAAACTCCCAGAGAATGTTAAGGCTGAGGCTGCAACTATTTATCAGAGAGCAGTTGACGCAGGCCTCGTACGCGGTAGAAGCATAGAATCGATTGTTGCTGCAACACTGTATGTTGCATGTAGGAAACTCAACCTACCCATTTCACTAGATCAGATAACACAGTATACAAGGAATCAGAACAAAAAGGACGTAGCTAGGTGCTATCGCTTACTAGTGAAAGACTTAAACATAATTATGCCTGTGCCTGACCCTGTTAGCTATATTCCAAGAATCGCCTACAAACTAGGTTTGGATGAAGGTGCCCAAGATAAGGCGCAGGAAATAATAAGACAGGCCCAGGAGGTGGGTATAACTGCTGGGAAAGACCCGGCTGGACTCGCCGCGGCAGCAATCTACGTCGTAAGCTTGCTTGAGAACAAGAAAAAGACTCAGAGAGAAATCGCGAGTGCCGCAGAGGTGACAGAGGTGACGGTCAGGAACAGATACAAAGAACTTGTAGACAAACTAAAACTAATGCCCCCAATTCAGGACAGCAAAGTTGTTTAATCCACGTATATTTGTTCCTTATTGAACCCTAACTCCACGAGTAACGGCACCACCTTATCTTTATGGTTTCCCTGTAACTCAATATAGTTGTTTTTTGCGGTGCCACCACATGCTAAGGAGGCCTTAAGTTTACTCGCAATTGACTTGATGTCTATATCACCCGTAAATCCTTCGATTATCGTAACATCCTTACCAAATCTTCGCCGCTCCGTTCTGACAGTGATCGTCTGCTGCTCCTTTACTATGCTATCCCATACACCTAAGTCTTCTGTTCCAAACAGAACCTTTTCCTTCTTGTCTACCATTAAGCCTTTCTACACCGATTGTTCCAATAACTTCATATTATAATATAAAGTTTTCCCATGCCTGCTTACAATCTCATTGGAATCACGGAATACTCCCTCGAAGAAGGGATGTTGTTCAAACGACGAACCTAAGAGCGTGGCCACCGAGCATGGTAACCCCTTACCTAGACGCCATCGATGAGAGCACATTAAGCTTAAAACTTTCGGGGGTGGTCTATATTAGAATTGACTCTTAAATGCACTGAATGTGGATATGAGCCAAGGCCTGATGAAGTGAGTATACGCTCTTTTCCAAAGTGTCCAAAATGTGGCTCAAGGGTTTTCATGAAGGTTTCGCCAATCAACCCCCGTTTCAAGACTGATTAAAAATTATTTTTGTTTAGCCACTATATGCTTAACAATACCCTCCAAAATTATTTTAGCTGCAGTTATACTCGATATACCAGACGGGTCATAACTGGGATTTAGCTCCATAACATCAAACCCAACTAGGTTCTTATCCACCGCTTTATCGAGTAACTCAATTAGAGTATGCACGCTTATCCCTTCTGCTTCAGGGTTTCCCACTCCAGGCATGCATGATGGATCTAAAACGTCGAGATCCACGGATACGTAAACCCTCTTAGAGCTCCTAACGAGCTCCGTGATGGTAGAATAGGCAAAACCCATACCATTAGTTAGAATATCCAAACTGCTTATTGTTTTAATTCCTTTATCATTGATATACTTTATTTCATCATAACAAGATGCTCTAACACCAACTTGGAGCACCCTTTCTGGCCCTATTACTTCACTCACTCTTCTAGAGATAGTGGCGTGACTCAGTTTAAATCCCAGGTATTCGTCACGCATATCTGTGTGAGCGTCGAAAACAATGAAAAGATCTGGTTTAAGCGCTTTAACCGCCGCAAGCGTCATCGTGTGTTCTCCACCCATCATAAAAATAGGCACGCCAAACAATGTAGTATCCATAATAGTCCTTTCAAGGATCCCAAGTGTTGACGGTGTGTCCCCATGAATCACCGCCAAGTCGCCCAAATCGTCTATTCTAAGTTTTTCAGAGTCAAACCTATACCTGTAACTATATGTTTCGATGTTAAGTGAAGCATCCCTTATAGCTTGAGGCCCAAGTCTCGTACCAGGACGCCACGATACACCCGAATCAAATGGCACACCTAACACGCATACATCAGGTGAAGGTTTATCGACCGCTACTCCTAGGAAACCAGGTCTGCGCTCATTCAAATAGAATGTATGGCTCATTTGGATTTTGTTTTGGCTGTTAGTAATATAAGCGCAGCTAAGATGATTAGAACCACACCAAAAGCTAAGCGTACAACAACATATGTACTAAGCGTGGAGCCATTAGCGGCTGCGCTAGATACAACTAGCTGCTGACTACCACTTGAATCAATATAGCTCGCGGTAGCATATTCAAGCTGGTTATGAGCATAGACCTCGACTATATATTCACCCTGAGGTAGCCCGTTAAACGTGGCGACACCTTCTGAATCAGTTATATTAGAGTAGGATTTGGAGCCCACTAGTGTAACGTTATATCCCACAAGAGGTGAGCCAAATTCATTACTAATCTTGAGGCTGACAGAGTAGCCTGTCGGTAACACGACTTCAATGGATACATTGGACCCCACAGCCACAGTTGTAGAGTTGGTCAAACCATTACCGAAGGCAACCATTTGATAGTATCCAGGTAGCAATCCCGTAAAGCTGCCAGATGAAGCGGAAGAAGAGTTTAAAATTGAACCAGCGTAGAGTAGGTCCACCGCCTGAGCCTGAGCGGGTTCATGGTTCACGCCAACAACTATATATTTCAGTGTTAGGAGGGGGGCGGTTATATTCAGGGTTTTGTGGTTAAGGTTGATTGTTAAATTCGCACGGTAAAACAGTGGCCCCCTATACACTGACACAGTGTATAGTCCTGTGGGCAAAAGCACTGAGCCCTTTGGGCTATTTTCATTAACCGAGACGCTTGAAACATTGGTGCTTTGAACACCGTGAACCGATATCGTCGCCGAATACAATAGGCCACCTCTAGGGTTCACAATTTCATAAGTCATGTTAACAACGTTTACCGTAAGGTTAAAACTCAGTGTTGTATTAGGCGTAAGTTGCACGGGGTAGTTCTCTAAAACAATCGCATTCATAAAGGTGACGTTTAGGTCTGCGTTTATACTTTGATTTAACGGGAATGTTATATTAGCTTGTCCGCGCGCATCCGTAGCTGGGAAGTTTATTGGGCCTATACTCTTGTTACCAATCATGTACTCTATATCCGCATAGGCTTTCGTGACTGGGTAGCCATCTAGGCTTGTCACTTTTAACTTAACAGTTACCTGAGGGGTAGTAGCGGCGTGTACTTGAACAACACCCACACTCATCGACGCTACTATAGTAAGTAAAATGATTGAGATAACTATTGATTTATTCGTCGGTACTCACCCCTTGGGAAGCCCTTATTGTTGCTATACTATTATCGGCTATACCACTACGGGCGAGTGTAGACTCGTTGCAGTGGACCTCGTTAGGGGGCACATCATCCACTGGTATCACGCTTAACTCGAGTTTTTTCTTCCCTGCAACAACGACGTCAATCTTATCTTTTATTTGTAGCTCTTGAACGACTTTAGAATTCATTCTGGCCGCTGTCGGCGCAACATCCGTTTTCCTTCTTAATCTGAGCCGTCTTTCTGGTAACCTTGAAGTCATCTCTTCATCCACCAGTTTCACTCAGCTTTAATCCTTTCGTTCTGTCCAGCGGTAAAGGGTTCCCCGAGCGTGTATATTTCTGCGTTCTCAAAAATAAATTTCTTTAAACTCGGAACCAAATCATCCATTTTTATTCTCACCTGCAACCAAGTGTCTCTGTCTCTTAGTGTTACACTATTGTCTTCTAGCGTCTGGTGGTCAACAGTTATACTCGCTGGAACACCGATTTCATCTAACCTAGAGTAGCGTCTCCCGATGGAACCATCGTCGTCGTACGTAACCTTTATTCCAGCTTTGCATAGCTGAGCGAATATGTTTTTAGCGACCTTATCTAGACCATCCTTCTTAATAAGCGGTAAAACACCGACATGGGGATATGCAATACTACGTGGTATTCTGAGTACGATTCTCCCATCCCTCTCTGTGTAAGAGTTATCAAGCATAGCGTAAAAAATCCTGTCTACACCGAAACTTGGTTCGACAACGTTTGGGAAATACTTTATACCCTTTTCTTCTTCCGTAACCTCCTCAACCCCTAAGTCTGACACCGCAATCTTAATCCCATCTACCTCTAAAAATCCGCTTTCTAGCGCTGCCCTAACCTCGTTGTCGTCCAAGCTTTTTATCTTGGAAAGTATGACACCTGTTTTCTCAGCGTAGATTGACCTTAGTTTGTCTACATTCCACTTAAACCTTAATCTTTTCTTTACTATGGGTTTTTCTAATGGTTTAAAGACGCGTAGATCCACACCGCTCAGCTTAGAGTGTGCGCTAAGATCAAAATCCCCTCGAAACGAGTAGCCAGCAACTTCCACCCAACCCCATTTATCAACTTTCACCATCAAATCCCACGTCTGCCTAGAGTAGTGCGGCAGCTTGAGTTTGGGAACCTCAAGGAAATGGTAGCTCTCAGATGAGAAACCTAAGCTTTCAATAAACTTCTGTCCTAGAACCATAAAGTATGCTAACCACTGATTACACACAATGTTCGTACGTATAGCGTCTTGAACTTTCACTTCGCTCACGACTTGCTGGTTTTCACAGAGTAATCTTAGTGTGCTGTTTTCAACATCAGCCAAAAGTTGATTTTGGGTATCGTCAGGGTCAAAGAAGAACTCTAACTCCATCTGCGTGAACTCTCTTAATCTGAGTGGTCCCTGTCTCGGGGAAATTTCGTTTCGACCAACTTTACCTATTTGGGCTAATCCAAAGACCCTTTTCTCCCTTAGGTCTTCATAGGCTCGTTTAAACATAGTAAACATGCCCTGCGCGGTCTCGGCTCTTATATATCCAACAGAAGAAGCGTATGGACCTATAGTGGTCTTAAACAGTAAATTGAAGCTGTAGGGTTGACCTAACGTTCCCCCGCAAAATGGGCACTTTACACCCCTCTTGAAATACTCAAATAAATCTTCATTATTCATGTTTTCAGTCTTAACACCAAGCTCATCGAGTAAATGGTCAGCTCTATATATTCTCCCACATTTAGGACACTCGACCACAGGATCCGTGAAATGGTCAACGTGTCCACTCGCTTTGAACACCTGCTCGGGTGTTATTATCGGTGTCTCAACCATATAGATAAGGTCGGGGTGTGATTCAATGAATATTTTTTTCCATAACTCAACTATGTTGGACTTAATCTGAGCGCCGATTGGTCCATAGTCGATAAATCCGGCAACACCACCATATATCTCTGCTGACTGCATGTATAACCCTCTTCTCTTCGCCAAATCAGTTATTTTTTCATACTTGGATGACAACTATGATTCACCGTAAACCATTAGGCCCATGGTAGATTTATTGTCCAGACTTGTAAGTGTTTAGACTATTCTTTAAATTCAACCAAATTTTAAAGACTACCAGCACACGTAGCTGACCATAAAATACTATTCACTGTTATATGAGCATGGCTTGATGTGCTTCTAACCAAATCATAATATGAAGCCGGCATCAAAACTCTGCTATGATGCGGAGTGTATGTGGCCTCTGTTGCTCCTTATTTCAAGAAAAAGATCTCGCTTAACCAAGCGTGGTGCTTGGATAAAACCCATTTAGACCACTTCTCGAGAGTGGTTGATGCTTATCCATACAGCTTCTAGTCAAGCGTATGTATCTAAGCGATTATTAAGTTTGTTACCTACACAACGCTCTCTATAAGAGCGAGTATTCCACCACGGATACCATTTTTCCCTATCGATTTAGATTTTCAAGAACTGTTTCTAAACCTTGAATGTTCGCAACGTAGAATTGAGCCCTTTACGCGTTCCAAGGAAAAATGTAAACATTTATATCGTCTCGAAACGAGATTTACAAGTACCATAGATGGCTGACGATCAATTATTAAATAGGAAAATAAACGCGGCCTTACAAAATTTTATGGAGGAAGCTCACACTGTGTTTAGGCATTTAGCTGAAGCCTGTGATCTATTTATTAAGGGCGACAAAAACAGCCTCAATATGTTGGCCTCAAAGAGCAACCAGACCATATTTGAAAAACTATCGGAACACAAGCATAATATATCTGTCGAGGTGGGAAAATCTTATAGCATCTTACCTCTAAGTACGGAGCACTTAAGAATTTGCTTGCTAATCTGGGACGCAGGTTATACTGCAGAACGTGTAATTCAAAGGCTGGGTTATATCGTGGGTAGAACTTGGGTTGAAAACTCATTCTTCTATGATAGTATTGGTCTGATTGCTTCATCTATACTTCATGAATTCGAAATAGCGCTTGAAAACTTGACAGTTTTGCTGCGAAACAGAGAAAAGGCGATGAGGCGCAGAAGGGAGATAGACGAACAATTTCTACAAATAACACGCTATATTGATGCACTAGACAAACTTATCCTCGATCAAGTTGACAAATCACCCGCCCTAATCTCGTTTTATGATGTTGCAAATGACTTAGAAGAAATATCTAGAAAGATTTTGGAGGCATCAGAGCTTGTTTTAGTCATAGCATACGCGGATTCAGCGCTTGATTGAGCTAAGAATATGACTATGTAGCAGGGTTCTTAATACCACTGTTCTTAGTATAGGTTTTACTTATATAGGTGTAGAAAAGTGAGCCAGTTAGTGGGATATTTACTAAGTATAATACTAAACGAGTTAAGAGGTCGGCGGCTGTCGCCACACCCAAAGGTACACCGAGAGCGACATAGGAAGCGATTATGACAGCATCCAAGACACCGAGCATACCTGGGATGCCTATTGGTGTTGTGGACACTAGTTCGGCTATCATCATCACTATCATGATACCCCAAATCGACAGCCCGTAATAACCTAGTGAATACATCACTAAGAGGGCCACTACGGATACCAGTATCCATCTTAAAGCTATAACGGCATATGAAGTAAGTAGGCGTATGGGTGAATGTTTAATTCTACGCATCGCGAGGGTGAAGCTGTCAAAAGCACGGTCAACTTCAGAAAGGTCCACATCTCTTTTAGACAGCTTCTTTATGAGGGGTGAAAGTTTTAATAGTACACGTTTAACTGAGCCCTTTAGCCATTTGGCGTATATGCTTAACCCTAGAGCCACCGAGATAAGGACTAGGGTTGATAATATGGCATAAAACGCGGTTTTAACGAATGGCGAAGTTGAAAAAGCGCTGTAAACAACAAACGTTGCAAAGCTTGCGACGGACACAAACCCTAGCGCATAAAGTACTCTATGGATTATAACAGAAGCAGTGGGTCCACCGTAGTCCACCGCGTGCTTACGCGTCATGTTTATTCTGACCGCCTCAGCCGCGACGCCGCTTGGTGTGGTATAGATAAGGAAAAGGCTTCCCATGGTTATTAAATATGCACGTCTGAAGGAAACGTTAATCCCACTTGGTTTCAAAATCAGATACCAAGCTAACGTATAGAGGACGCCCCCCAACACTTCTGTGCCGGCCGCCAGAACTATAAGAAGGGGATTAAGGTGTTTCACCTTGCTTAGCACGACCACTGGATTAGTATAGAGAATGATTAACAATATCCCTACAATACCTATCAGTGACCCAGCTAAGCTCCTGATCCTAACCATTTTTTTCTTAACATATATAGCTGCTCCGACACATAACTTTAGTGTATGATTAGAGTCGAAAAGACCGGTGACGCATATCTCGTATTTGGCGAAGAGAATGCTGAAACCCTGTATTGGGGTGAATATTTCGGCCGACCTCTTAACAATTCGAAGCCAAAGATGGGGGATAAGCTCTCACCCATGCGCCTATCAAAATATGAGGTGCTTTATCTACTCGAGCAAGGCAAAATTACCGTGGTAAAAGGAAACAAAAAACTGAACCTAGCAAAGCCCACCGGTAACAGTTTAGTAGTTTATATAATATACAAAGACCTCAGAACTAAAGGGCTCATTGTCAGATCCGGGTTAAAATTCGGCGCAACATTCGCCGTGTATATTAAAGGCCCAGGAATCGACCATGCCCCATTCCTAGTTCAGGTCGTGCCAGAAACCTATAGGCTAAGCGGGATAGAGGTGATACGCGCAGGAAGACTCTCTCATGGGGCAAGAAAAAGATTCGTGTTTGCAACCGTGACGGAGCAAAGAAAACCAATATATATAACTCTAAGCTGGGTTAAAATTTAGGTAGATGATGTGGCTCGAAAGTTCTGAGCACTCGAGTGCTGAGCCCACGCAGAGCTGATACCAATTATAAGCCTCGGGCGGGATTTGAACCCGCGACCCACAGCTTACAAGGTTCAACCGGCTAAAGCCGACTGTTGCTCTACCAGGCTGAGCTACCGAGGCTCACATGTTCTTATCTTCAACCTTTTTTAAAGGTTTACCCAATGCATGGTGCCCAGGTTCGAAGATACAATAACAAGTATACGGGACAACTGTTTATCCTAAGCATCTAAGATAGGTAACATATACCTGTTAGTTGTATTACACCATAGATTATATGACGAAAATTAGTCAACTGGGTGAAACGCGACTAATAGAGTGGTTGGTTGACAGGTTTAGCGCTAAGGACCCGAATGTGATCGTTGGTAACGGAAACGACGCATCCGTTATAAGATTAGCTGGGAATATTAGTTTTAAAGTCGACACGTTCGTGTTACAGGAGCTACCAGACCACTTCGATTATTACGATGTGGGTTGGAAGGCGGTTATGGCCTGTGCGAGTGATCTCGCAGCTGTGGGGTCAAAGCCAAAATACACATTGGTTTCCTTTTCATGTCCACGCAACTTAGAAGTGGAGAGTTTTAAAAGGACTTTCCAAGGTATAGAAGATGCGCTTAAGACACTTAATTCAGTGCTACTCGGTGGAGATCTTAGCGAAACAAGTGAGGTATGTTTAAGTGTCTGCATGTTGGGAGAAATTAAAGGTAGACCGTTGCTACGCAACCATGCTAGCCCGGGGGACCTAATAGCGGTTTCAAGAGGTTTTGGACTTGAAGCACTTGGTCTAAAAATCCTATTCAAAAAGGTCAAAGTGGAAACTAGCCTCGCTAGAAAGGCTATTCTGAGATTTAAACACCCATACGCAGAAGTTGAATACGGGGAAAAACTCTCATCTCTAGGCTTCATTAGTTCGTGTTCGGACTCAAGCGACGGCCTAATAATAGCCATCAAGCAATTAATCGATGATAAGGCTGATGCGATAATAGACAAACTCCCAACCGAAAGAGCATTAGAGGAATTAAATAGGAAGCTCAGTAGAGATCTAACGATGTACGGAGGCGAAGAGTACGCCTTAGTGTATACTTATAATCCACAAATGGATGCGAAGCTTATTGAAGCTTTAAAAAGTATTAAAAGAAAAAGAATTCTAATTGGCCGAGTCGTTGAGGGGAATGGTAACGTATTCTTGCAAACGGGAAATACGCTTAGAAAACTCAAGATAGACGGGTGGAGACAATTTCAAAGTCGTCCACTGCGCCACCATAAGTCGGATGAAAAATAGCTGCATAGCTTTACGAACTAAGATTGGCTTTCTTTTAAAAAGACAAAGTTGAATGTGGGCTCGCCCGGATTCGAACCGGGGACCTCCACCGTGTGAGGGTGGCGTCCTAACCAGACTAGACGACGAGCCCTTTTAAAGTGAATATGCTATGACTCTAATATTATTGTTTCGAGGGGAGGACTTCACAACATAGTTAACAAGTTGAGTAACCATAGCGGCCAAGCGTGAAAACCATGACTTGCACAGTATTGGGATAACAGAACACCACAGAATTACTCTATAGGTTAAGTATATACGCAATAGCCATATGAAGCTAATAGTAATGGTATTGCGAGATCAACCAGTGTGAAATCTCACAGGGAAGTGGCAGCTTCGTAGAAAGATAACGACTGCACTTATGAGTGCATTATAGTCAAGACGATCCAAACTAGTATTCGTGTTGAAAAACCTTTTATTTCACTGTAAAAAGCATATATCACAGCCCCTGTAGCTCAGTGGGAGAGCACCCGGCTGAAGACCGGGTTGTCGTGGGTTCGAACCCCACCGGGGGCACTAAGCATACTAATACATTCCCTTTAGTTCTCTATATCCTAAAGTAGTTTGACAAATCGATATAGCGTTATTTAGAGCTGTAAAGAAGGGTTTCTTATGAACCAGTCGGGAAACAGATTTTAGGCTAAGATAATTGTTAAAGAGCACAAACGTCTTGTAAAGATAAGCATATTTGACTTAACTAACCAGATTACTTTACTTAACTTGTAAATCTACAGCATATAATATAGGTATATTTGTTACCAGCATGACGCACGCTATAAGGATTGAGGAGACTTTTGGTCCTAAACAAGGCTTATCGGAACATAGTATGGGAGCCATCAAAGAATTTTTATGCGCCATCGTCTAATATATAGACGTGGAAGAAGTAGAGATCACACTTCTCTTTGAAAGTAAAGATAAGGTTGAGGTTGAAAGATTTAAAAGGAATTTGCTTGAACAGATTAGTCCCCAAATGGGAATCAGGTTCTTAGAACTAAGTTTTGATAAAAAAGAGGACCTCTCAACAAGAGGTCGAGAACTCGCAGAGAAATTTTTTAATGCGGCGGTGGGTTTGGGCGCCATCATGGCGTCTGAAAGCCAAGAGCACCAGGAATCATCTGGGCTTGCGTTTACACCTGAATGGTTTAGTTCCACTTCTAAAACATTGGATGAAAGGACGCTAGCGGAGTGTTATGTATATGCTAAGACTTTTGGATTGAACGATTTTCCTGCAGTGCTCGCGAATAAGATAGTGGTAACCGCAGGAAGGCTGCCAAGTATAGAAGAAGTCGCATCACAGCTCAAAATAACTGCACCACCCAAGGAGCCTTTAACCCAAAGCGTTAGTCAAGAAACGAAAAATATTCCTGTTCCCCCACAGGAGATGGATGCACAGAACCCTGTACAGATTCAACAAGAACCACTATATGTACATTTGGCACAAGAACAAACCGAACCTACAGCACTCAACTCTGACATAAGTGGAGAGCAGGAAACAGCGGTAGCAAGTAGCGGCCCAAGTATCACTCTGGACGAGCAGACAAAAGCGCGCATAGTGGAAGTGTTAAAGAGAACTGGCTTTCGCGGACCGGGAGAGTGCACAGACTGTCTATACTTCATAGAGAATGAAAGCAGGTGTGCGTTACTACATATCTCGATCTCTGATGTAAAGAAACCTGTTTGCAGGTTAAACTTGGGCTGACGCTATTGGTTTGCGCCTGACAGCTCTATTCTAATCGGAAGCTTATATAACGCTAGCTTTGATGCAATATATTTAAGTAACTCGTCCTGTGTGACCTTACCCTTCTTTGCATCTACTTCGATACTGACGACGGCTCTTTCCTCTGAGAAGGGGTCTTGGACCACACTAATCATACATGTCTTAACACCTGGATAGGTCAGAAGTATGTTCTCTAAATCGGATTTCCAAACCCTTGAACCACTGGTTACAATAGTGTCCTGCGATGTCTTAACAAAGATGTAACTCTCTCCAGCGTCTTGTTTGGCATATTCTCCACTAATAATCCAACCGGTGGAGTTCAAAGGAGTTTTTCTCCTTTCTAACGGGGTCCTAGAGTATATCCCATCAAACTGTGGCCCACGAACACCCAGTAGTCCTACTTGATTAACTTCAACGGGTAAATCTTTATCCTCAATATTAAAGATTGCCGCTTCGGTATCTGGAAGCGTCTGACCGATTGACCCGGGTTTTGACCCTAAACCCAGCTCCTCAAGGTGGGTTATTAACCCTTCAGGTGTAGCGTAGCCAGAAACGATTTTTATCCCGCTAATTCGCTGAAAAGCGCTTTTAACCTCATCTGGTGGGGGTGCCGGCAAACAAATTGCGGCTCTAACAGTCTTAAACAGATCCCGCTCATCAGCAAGTGCGACAAAGGCTTGAAACAGGCTTGGCGAGCCGGGAATAACTGTTACTTTGTGTTTCCTCAAAGCCTCTATAAAATCAGGTAGCCTCTCGCCCATTAGTTTAAGCGAGTAGGAGGTAATCAGAGGAATAAGGACAGTCTTGGCTCCGCTGAAAAGAGTCGATGTAAAAGCGGACACTAACATATACGGAAGCCAAAGTGGGGGTAGGCCGAGAACAACATCATTCTCTTCTACCTTCAAGCGTGAGGAGTACTGTAGGGAGTTGACTACTAAATTTCTGTGTGATAACTCTATTTGCCGAAGACTACTCAACGCACCAATATAATGTAGAACTGCCACGTCATCGGGATAACTCGAAACCTCAGGGGGTTTTCTACCGAGCTTTTTCCGTGTAGTGGACAGCCAATCAATGGTATTCTCCCTCTTTTTGGGTTTAATATCCTTTAAAACACCAAACATGCTAGTTAAGCTAGACCAGGCGTCAGTCATACTGGTAGTGATAACATGCTCTATTCTCGTAGAATCACGTATAGCTTGTATTTTATAATAAGTATCATAACCAAACACTATGTCTCTGAGGGCAACAACGATTCGAGCATCAGAACTAGCCAATCTAGCTTGGAGCTCTTTTTCCCCGAGCCAAGGGTCAAGCAACAATACAGCACATCCCGCCTTCCACACGCCGAAAACCGTCATGATAAACTGCGGTATATTAGGGAGCAAAACAGCGATCCTTGAACCCCTGCTAATCCCCATCTCTGTCAAAACATTAGCAAACCCATTCGAGAAAGCGTCAATATACTGCCAACTATATTCAGTTCCACCATAGTAAATCGCGTCTTTACGCTTGAACTTAGAAGCATTCTCCACGAGTAGATCATGTAAGGTCTTATTTGGATAATCCAGAGCAGTCTTCAACCCTAATTTTCTTTTTTCGATTCCCATACCTAATCCGGATTATACTACCCCAAACTTAAATTATTTCCTTGCAAAAAATAATTTTAGGGCAAATTGAAGAAATATGTTACTAGGAATCAAAACTCTCTGTTACGGTAATATTATTATCCGAACATTTTGTGCCTAGACAGCCAAAGTCTATAGGTAGACTCATAGACAACGACCACGTTTAAACGTCTACTCTTGTAGAGACATTGTTCGCACAGTAACCAAATATTTCACCACAATCTCAAATAAGGTATACTAGAACCATATGTGTCCTCGTTATGACTTAGAAATAGATTATAAGATTAAAGTAGAATTTTCTATAATAATAATCTAAGTACTACTCTTTATTAGTTTGCATACTTCTTAAACCAAAGTCATAGGGATAGAAAATACTGACAGTGTTAAGAATAAAACGTCACAAACTCTTCCATAGGTTTATTAAACCTGTTTTATTGATTTATCTTAGCGGTCGTCGTCTAGTCTGGTCTAGGACAGCAGCCCTCCAAGCTGCTGATCCCGGGTTCAAATCCCGGCGACCGCAATTATGTTTTCTGCTTAGCCCTAATAGTATTTAGGAGAAATATTGTGGTGCGGTCTTTGCGGCGATCTTAACCATCGCACCCATTACAAAAGAGGTTGCTTAGGTAATTCAATGCATTCAGCAAATCGATTTACAATAGGAGCAACTACTTTTGTTAGATATTTTATTTTAGTAGCCTTCTTTAAGCCCCGAAGTTAGGTCTTCAGCCTGAGAACTTTTAAAGTGGTAGTACATGAATTGCATCTTGTATCTGTAGACCCCACGTTCATTTTTACAAGGCTAGTCACAAACCGAGTAAACTAATTTTTGTTTATTAGATGCTTCAACTAGGATGCATAAGCTAGGCTTTTTACAGATTTAAGCTATATAATCATACCTGTTGATTTACAGACCTTTTATGTAGGGAGATATAGTATTGGATTAAAGGTGCGTATAGTTTAAATGTTTGTTACTGATATAGCTAATGACCAAAACGAGAAAAGTTATATGTTTTATTGGAAGGTGAAAAGTCATGAGTAATAGCCTAAAGAATGAAAAATACATTGAAGATGAAATCAAAGGTCCTATAACAGCACTTCCTCCTACTGGTTTAATTGAAGAGATTGACCGCTATCCTATACTCGAACCGTTCGTGTATACCGTGATTGGCCGCGACTTAGAGACAGGAAAATATTACTATTTAATAGACGAACTCAAGCTGAATGAGGAAGAAATAGGCATTTATAATAGGCTTGTAAAAACGTTGCAACTAGAGCTTAAGGTTCCGCGTGGGAACGTGGATCCGCGTATGTACTTCGAAGAGGGGGCAAGAAGCATTGTAGAAAAATATAGGATAAGTATGGGCAGAATGGAAAACGTGGCTTGGTCGAAGATCCTTTATTACGTAGAACGTGATATCGTTGGTTTCGGACCTCTAGACCCGCTGATGCGCGACTCAGCAATTGAGGATATTAGTATAGACGGTGCTAAGAAGCCGGTTTACGTCTTTCATTCAAAGTATGAAAGCATGCCAACCAACCTAATATTTGAAAAAGAGGAAGATCTAGATGATTATGTTGTTCGTTTAGTTCACATTTCAGGAAAGCACGTCAGCACTGCTTTTCCTGTGGTTGATGCGACATTGCCGGGTAGACATAGGCTTATGGCAACATTCAGACAGGAAGTAACCCCTTTTGGTAGTACTGTTACCATTAGGAAGTTTAGAACTGATCCAGTGACCATAATCGATATGTTGAATTATGGTACACTTAACGAAGCAATTGCGGCTTATCTTTGGCTTATGATGGAGAATCGATTAAGCGCAATAGTTGTGGGAGCCACTGCGGCAGGAAAAACCACCCTCTTGAATGCTCTTGTAAGTATGGTTAGACCGGGATCTAAAGTAGTTACCATCGAGGAAGTCCAAGAGATGAACTTAGCGATCGAAAACTGGGTGCCCATGGTTAGCAGACCAAGCTATGGTTTAAGCTCGGAGAAAGTTGGCGAGGTATCCCTTTTTGACTTAGTTAAAGCCTCATTAAGAATGAGGCCAGATGTGCTGGTGGTAGGTGAGGTAAGAGGAGAAGAGGCATATGTACTATTTCAAGCTATTTCAACGGGTCACGGAGGACTGTGCACAGTGCACGCTGAGGATGTTAGATCAGCAATAAAGAGGCTCACATCTAAGCCCATGGACGTTGCTCCTTCGTATATACCATTCCTTGATCTTGCCGTGGTTTCACGCAGAGTCATACTCCCAGGTGGAGATAAACTTAGGAGTGGGAGGAGAATAATTGCGGTAGAAGAAATAATCGACGTGGACAAACAGATCCCCATATTTGAGTGGATAAGCAACCAAGATAAATTCACAGAACATCTACACGATAGCCTAAAGATTAGAAAACTCGCTGAACTTAGGGGTGTAAGACCGGAGGATATAATCTACGAGATAAGAAGACGGGAGCTGGTGTTGAATTGGCTTAAAAAATCCAACGTAAGACACTACACTGAGTTGCAGAAAATATTCACTGATTATTATTACAATCCTGATGCAACAGTTAAGAGGGCATCTGAAGAACTAAGGCAGAGCCTACCTAACCCCGAAACACAAAACTGATACTCGAACCGATTAAAACCTGAAACAGAGTGTCATCTACTTTTTCTTATTAAACTTTAAGTGCCGATGGTCAATACTATACTTTAATAACCAGTAGTGAGCGAATAATAATTTTCTACCTTGTAGCCAATCCTCATTTGTTCACTCCACAGAGATTCGTGCCACCCATCTGTGTTCTAATGCTGACTCCACAAGCCCTTTTGATACAAGCTATTCGGTTATTACCAAATTAACGATAGTGTCCAGGTTAGGTGATGCTGTGCGTGACCCCCAAGCCTGCAAAAGCGTTATCCTGCCACCATCAAATTAACATAGGTAAACTTAATACTCAGCGTGCTCACATCAAAGTTGAAAAATGCTCCTTGGCTCTACGGTCGCATTCGTATTCAGCGTATTGGCAACGATCATTGTGTACGCTCTACTTAACTTGTTAAGTAACTTTTTCTTAAGACACGGGTATTACGGTATTGATATACACAAGCCAAATCAGCCGAAAGTCCCTGAAATGGGTGGTATAGCATCATCTATAGTCGTGGCAGTGTTGTTAGTTGGTATTTACATTATTGTACCCAGTTATGCAAAGTTTTATGTTTTCGATGTGCTCTTTCTCTTTATTTATTTTTCTTGCCTAGGTTTAGTTGATGACCTTAAAGGCTTGTCTGGTAAGTACAAGCTTGGGGGTACTATCATAGGAGGAGTCTTAACTCTTATCATTGCCAAGTTGACAGACACCAACTTTTATGTCCCAAGACCTTTCCTACCATTTATTGGCCAGATACACGGAGTCAATTTCATATATCCATTTCTTATTGTGGCCGCATTTGCAGTAACATCCAATGCATTCAATATGTACGACGTTTACAATGGTACTTTAACATTTGCTTCAACAGTGGTCTTCGCTGAGTTAGGCCTAATAATACTTTATGCGAATGTGGCTAATTATGCCGCTCTGACCTCTATAATTTCGTTTGTCTTGGCGGGGGCTTCACTTGGACTATTCCTTGTAAACAGGTATCCATCGAAATTCTTCATCGGCGACACAGGTAGCTTGTCGCTGGGCGCCGCATACAGCATGATAGCGATTATGGGGCGTGTGGAGGTAGTTGCCGCAGTAGCTATTATACCTATGCTGATAAATGGGTTTCTGTCGTTTAGCAGTGTCGGTAAAATCTTTGAAAGACATGAAGTAAGTGCAAGACCAGTTTTGATTGAAAACGGTAGGATACGTGCAAATCCCACACCTGAGGCACCGATGAGTCTAGCTAATTTCTTAACTTCGAGCTCCCCATTAACAGAGAAGCAAATCATACTGCGGTATCATGCATTGACATTAATAGGAGCAGCACTCGCCTTTGTTACGTTTTTACTTATACAGTGGTGAAAACATTGAAGTTAACCAATGTCGATCCACTCGTTTCAATAGTAATTTTAATACTTGCTTTCTGGGGTTCTTTAATGGTGATTTTCGCCTTTACGAAAGAAGTATTACTGCCTTTAGGGTCCACGAAAAGTATGTTTGACCCATTTATTATACATTTTGGAAAATCGTTAATATTCCTTGGCCTCATCGGAGCACTATTTTATGCTTGGTTTAAAATCACTCGAAACGTAAGGGATATGTATCTAAGTAATAATGGATGAAATTAACTCCAAAGGATCTTGAAAACTTTGTAGAGTTAATCTTGCTAACTCACTCTGTCTAGCAGAAATTTTTTCAAGGTTACCCAGAATATGTTCCAACTTGTTTCCCAAGTTAGATTTAGTTACATGGGAAAGTAGCCCTATTTTACTTAAGGCTTTCTCAATGTAGAGACTCTTCGGGAAGGCAGAAAGCGTTGGTTTTCCAAGTAATGCGGCCTCCCACGTCATTGTTCCCCCAGCACCAATAAACACATCAGAAGAGGCTATTAAGGACAATCCTTCTTCTTGATTGTCCAAAACAAAAGCATCTGGTAATTCGTCCTGTAAGGCCACGCGTTGACTTCTGTAGCGTGGTAGCACCAATAGTGAGAACCCCAGCTTTTTTTGAGCTGCCTTTAGTGCGGGAGCCAAATAAGAAGAGCTGGTAGAGGTTTTAACATATGATGCCTTTACCTCTTCTGGTCTAAAAAGCACAATAGGGCGTCTTAGACCAAAATCTTTTGAGAAAATCTTCTCACGCTTTAACCAAATAACCGACTCTATCCCATGGTAGTTGACAAGCGCAGATCTGGCTAAACCTAGTTTGTACCATGCGTTGGCAGGTATGAAGTCTGAACTGATGAGTTTGGTTGTTAGTGGGACTGTTAGGCGCGCTACTGCTTCTGCATGAGGCGAATCGTTGATGTTAATCGTTGGTAAACCCAAACCGAACCCTATCCTTGTTGCCTCTGGCGAGGCGTGACAGACAACATACTTTATATCAATATTCTCAACAACTTTATAGAGCTCTAGTAAACGTTTTGCACTCGCTTCAAACTTTTTCCTAATGTCCGACCCACCGTGTTGGCCTACGTAAATGGGTCTAAGGGACAAGATCTTTGAAATAGAAGGAAGCTCATCGTATTCGCGGCTCGTTAAAAGGAACTGGTACCCCTTACTCACAGCGACCTGCTCAACGTATTTCGCTATCCTAAGATGCTTTGGTGTCAGAGCGTCAAACCATACAAAGGGCATTATTTTTTATTAATGAGTCAAGCCTATAAGTCTTAAAGGTTCATCAAGGTGTGTTGCAACAGACAACGTTAAAAAGACTTGAAGATAATGTGCGATTTTTTTGTAGTATAGAACCAAGCGAGGAACTAGCTGAGTTCATCCAGCCTGCCTTAAGATCCGAAAAGGTGGTACTCACATATGACCCATACTCCGAAGCGTACGCTGAATTGGCTTCATGGCCTCTTATCATGTTTGGAGTGAACGTTTCAATTGTTAATTCGCACGATGCACTATACTACTACGTACCATATACAACTGAAGGAACGAATTACATCTATTTTACCGATAATCCGGAAGGCCAGCTGGGCATTCAATTAGAGTCAGCACTTAGGGTTATGGGCTATAATCGATATATTTTATCCTGGTATAAGACAAAAAATGATGGGGTGTTCACTTTCTCAAGCGGTAGTGATGGAAAATCAGTCTTACAAGGTGCGAAGAATGTGGCGTATGCCTTTACTAAGGCACTCTATAAAGCGAATTCAAACAATAGACTGACACGTGTTCTAAACAATTTCCTAGTTGATCACTCAGAGCTGCTCGACTACATTAATAAAGCAATAAGCTATACGGAGAGTTGCACCGCTACCACTATAGCAGCACAAGGACCACTCTTATCTATCGCAAAACTAGCTGAGCTGCTTAACCCCCAAATAAACACTATTCCAATAATTCAACTTCTCACTAATTCGAAAAACAAGGATGTTGAAGTTTGGGGACTTGATGTTGACTCGGAATTAATAGCGAGAGTGAGGTTTGAAAGAGGCCCATTTAGGCGTGTTATCCATTTCGGGTTGGACCCCTTATCATCTGTTTTAGTGAGTGCATATGCTGTTACCTATGCAGAGACTTTCAGCATTTTACCATAAGGTGAAATTAAAGTTTAAAGCGGAGTTAATGGGTTGTTACTTATGAAACAGTGGTTAATGGATATTTTACAATGCCCAATTTGTCGAAATGAGAAATTATCGCTCAAGGCCGTTGAAGTTAATGGGGACGAAATCACGTGGGGGGTAATTCTTTGTGATGCCTGCAAAAGGTGGTTCCCAATAATTAACAGTATACCTCATATGTTACCCGACGAGTTTAGAAAAAAAGAAGATAAAGAGTTCGCAGAGCGCGTATCTAAGCTTTTGGAGGGGATAAAGCTTGAGCTTCGACCGCCTAGATATAAAGCCGGTAACGATATTACTCGATTAGGTTAGCCCACTTCTTATAAGTGGGTGTATAATATGGAGGTTGTAAAACAATGATGCGCTCAGTTATGGCGTTGATGCTTATCGCTATCTTGGGAATCTCGCTTTTTATGATTCAAGATACACACGCCGCACAGTTGAGTTCTGTGACTATTTCCGTCGATAGGAAAACCACTATTTATCCAAATTACGCAGTGAGCCTAGATACGATAAAGGTTTTGAATGGGTCTTTGACTTCAATAATCGCACAGTTTCCATCGAATACCACAATATTGAATGTCAGTGGACCCGATGTACTCTACGCGTATCAACTAAGCTCCGCCCCTGCACGTGAGGTTATAGCTTTTAAAAACCCTGTTACTACTGGGGGTTCAACTGAAATAATGTATGTTTATACTGGTTTCATAAATTCAGGCCAGCTAGAGGTGGCTTTTCAAGCGGGTTACTCGGTAGCCAGTGTTAACGACACATCCACCTATTATTACGGCATTCAGAACTGGGGTATAACGCTACAGATATTTTATAACAACCACTACCTAAATGTTAGCCAAGGTGAATCATTCACATTCAATGGGACGACAAGCCCAAACTCATTTGTTGTGGCTACCAATCCACCAACAACGAGTATGCCCACTCTTTATCAGAGTTACCTGCAAACCCTTAGTAGTCAAATAGTTTACAGCAACGGGGTCTTCCACATTAATGATCAAGCGACTTTTGTGTGGGCTTCTTCGGGTGAATCAAATCAACTATATCTTCTTGTACCTAATAATATAGTAAATAAATCTGTCTCTGTAAGCTATTTCTATGGCGATGTATCATCGACAATAAAGCACAACGCATATCCTGGTTATGCGCTACTTGTAATTAACTCTCCAGTTCAACTTACACGCAACCAAATTGTGGGTTTACAGATAGATTACTCTGTTAAAGCGCAAGAACTCAACTTGTCGTCCCTTGGATTATACGGGATGTTTTGCGAGACCTACGACGTAGAAGTGGCAAACATTATGCCCATTTCTGGTAGCTGGAGTAGAATGCAAGAAGAATATTTCGCCGCGTTTAGAGAGGTAACTCCTACAGAGATTAGTGGATATCTAGTGAAGGGTACAGGGGTGTCAAATCTGACAGGTGGTGCTAGTTTGGCAGTCTTGATTGTCGGTGTTTTCGCTGTTGCCTCATCATATACCTACGCACAAACAAGGTCCAAAAAGGTATCAAAACGTAGCGCGCCCCAAAAGATTGTCGCAACGCTGAACTCAGCTTCCGCTTCAATCGATTTAGCCCACGAAACAATCAAAAAATTCCTTGAAGGTAGAATCCGGGTTTCCGCTGCAAATGCCGCTCTCGCTACATTCGATGACTTAGAGAGAAAAGTTTTGAGAGAAATAAACGAAAGTGTAGGTAACAATGAAATAGACACGGAAACCGCCAGAAGATTGACTGAAAGTCTAAAAGAGATAAGAACTTCATTTGCAGATCTAATCGACCTGCAGACCCAATTTAACCAGAAGAAGATCCGGCAAAACATCTACGGTGACTTAAGGTCAAAGTATCAAAAGAACTTGCAGCGAGCTATTAACAGCTTTAAGGAAATAACTAATGACCTGAAACAAAGCTAAGTACTATCGGGTTCGAATAAACCTCCTTTTTTGCGCTCTATATACCTGCCTTAACTGCTCCCCATAAATCTTGCCTTCGCTTCTCGCTTCTAGAGAGCGTATTAAGCCGCTTATACTCCCTGAGACCACAAGGGTGTATAGGTCGCCAGGTGTTCCATAAATTACAGTAGCAGACCTTACATATGGTAGGCATATATGACTAACCCTTAAGACAAACCAAGTTTTTTCTTCGTATATAACCTTAAGCGAGCATTTAGACATCATGATCTCGCCGAACATTTGCTTAAAGAATAGAGCATAAGAGTGAGCGCTGATTTTATTATTATACTTTACTATGAAGATGTAACGTCTTTTATCATATTTCATATAACTCACCAACCAGTTGGCTTGAGTTGGCTTTGATGAGTTCGTCGAATTCCCTTGGCTTGTAATCTAAAATGAGCGCAGCAGCAGTCAACAGGTCACGCATAGACGGAGGTTTTTCTAACACGCTTGAAAAAACCACTTTGTCGATGCCGAAAGCCTGTACGAGATTTTTTAGCCATACTAGTGTATTCTTAGATGAATAAGCAGACTTGATTATCTCTGGTGTAAGCTCAAGCCACCATTCCTTATTTACTATTAGGGGGGCATTAACCCTTGGTCGGATTATTTTAGTAAAGCCATGCTGAGCGAGTAGATAGTTTCGATAGAAATACTCTTTTAATGCTCTTCCTTCATCCGTGTCAGGACCTCTGGGGATCCATTTCCAACTTCTAATAGATTGTGCAATACTTGTGGTGGCTTTTCTTGAAACATTTAGTGCAAAGAATTTTAACTCTAAACAATGTGGATGCTGAGACTCAAGTGCCTTTATGTTTACACAGAAATCAAAATATGATCTACGCATACTTTTCCCCAATAAGACCGGCTTCTTTAAGAATGTCGTTGTAGCTCTTCCCTTTAAGATAGCCACCAAATCCAATAACCACTTTAATAGCATCACCCCCACTTTCCAAAACGATTCTGCCGAAGTATGCTTCAAATTTTGAAAAGCGGAGAAACAGCTTTGACCCGTCAAACCTTAATTCTGCACTGTTCAATATTGTTCTAATTGCCTCTCGGTCAAGGTGTGAAAATATCCTTTTAACGCAACCCTCCGCCTCCTGGTCCTTAAGATTAATACTCAGAATACTTATCTCATCGCCATAATGGCCTTCTGCTTTAAGCGTAGAAAGTTTAGTACTATAAGGTATTACACCTAGAAACGTACCGAGACTTTTAACCACTTTAGTCGTATCCTCTGTTGCATAACACATCACGCTTAAATTAACGCTTTTAACACGAATCACGGTATATAGGACACGTAGCATAAAAATAAGTGTTGAAAATTGTATCGGCCGGATTAAGGTTTCGAAAAGCGGTTGAAATAGCACAGAAAATCATTATCTGGTAGCATCTCTTGGCATTGCTGGCTATAAAGTTACCAGAGAGAGTGGTAGCATAGTGCTATACATCCGAAAACTGCCAAATTCTTTGCGAAAGGAATATAGGTCTACGATTATTATCATTTACCAAATGGTATCAATTAGCCGTCTGAAATCACGTTCATGGAAGGCAATGGTGGGCGTAAGGGGCGATACTGCCTATGTTGCAGCCTATCGAAGCAGATTGGCTTCGTGGAGAAAGCAGAATACCATAGTAAGGGTTGACAAACCAACTAGAATTGAGAGAGCCAGAAGCTTGGGATTTAAAGAAAATAATAAGTCGATTGTTGTCCGTGTGAGGGTGAGAAAGGGTAATCCCTACAAACTTAGACCTAAGGCCGGTAGAAGACCTAAGAGGATGGGTGTCAAACAATGGACGTACAAGATCAGTGATAAGCGCGTAGCTGAGGGAAGAGCCCGCGCAAAATACTCCAATATGCGCGTTAGTGGAAGCTATCTTGTAGGAGAAGATGGGCTATACAAATGGTACGAAGTAGTTCTTCTAAGGGACTGATAAGTGGACGTCAGGCTGGGACGGCGGCATCATCGGTGGCTACCTCATGTCGTCGCGAGAACATCATTCGTCCATTATAAGCTTATTTACAATCGTATAAAAGTCTAACCGACGGTTAGATAAATTGTTAATTGGATTAGTTGGTAAAACAAACGTGGGCAAATCGACCTTTTTTGCAGCCGCTACCCTCCTCAACGTTGAAAGAGCTAACAGGCCGTTTACAACGATAAAGCCTAACAGAGGTATTGGATCTATTCGGGCAAAATGCGTACACGATGTTTTTAATGTTAACGATAAAATATGTATCGATGGTATCAGGTTTATACCAGTTGAGCTACTAGATGTAGCTGGACTTGTTCCGGGGGCTCACACTGGTAGAGGGTTGGGTAACAAATTCTTAGATGATTTACGGCAGGCCGATGTTTTTATTCATATAATTGATGCCAGCGGTTCGACGGATAGCGAAGGTAGACCAACTGGACCAGGAACCAACGACCCATTGGATGACATACGATTTCTAGAGAATGAGCTTGATGAATGGATGTATGGAATAATATCTAAAGATTGGGATAAATTCAGCAGAATAATAGATCAGCGTGCGGTTGACATAGCCACTGCGCTTAGTGAAAGGTTATCAGGTTTAGGCTACACCAAAGGAATAATTGAAAAAACACTTATTGAGTTGGGATTGGAGGGAAAGAAGGCTGTTAGCTGGAAAGAAGATGATATTAGGGAATTTACTAAGCTTGTTAGACGTAAGGGTAAGCCCGAAATTATTGCGGCAAATAAAGCAGACATATCAACTGCTCCGGACAACATCAAGCGAATAGCCTCAGAGGTTAAGGTACCAGTTATCCCAGTTATAGCCGAAGCTGAATTGGCTTTACGTAGGGCTGCCCAAAAGAATATAATTAAATACAGACCGGGGGACTCTGACTTCACAATTCTCTCAAACAATCTACCACCTGTTCAGCTTGAGGCGTTAAAGAAGCTAAAAGATATATTGTCGGAATTTGGAGGAACTGGTGTTCAACTATGTATGGACAAAGCAGTCTACGAAGCATATGGCGGTATAGTTGTTTACCCTGTGGAAGATATGGTGAGGCTAAGTGACAAAAAAGGAAACGTGCTTCCAGACGCGATCATACTGAAAGCAGGTTCGACCCCAGTTGAGTTAGCTAGGAAAATTCATACTGAATTAGCCGAACGATTCCAGTATGCTATTGATGTGCGTTCAAAGCAAAGACTAGGCTCAGATTATACACTTAAAAATTTGGATGTTATTAAAATAGTCTCATCATGAATTCGAATTACACATGTAAAACTCGTGATCTAAAATATCCCGTGTAACAACACACCCAGGATAGATTCTTGCGCCTGCTCCTATCTTAACACCGGGATTTATTGTCACGTTTACACCGGTCTTTACGTCAGGCCCAATAAAGCATCCCAATTTAACAAGCCCCGTATTAACAGATTTGTTTGCCACATGAACATTAATAGGCTTCTCATCAAATCTTAAATTGGCGGTTATAGTTCCCGCCCCAAGATTAGTGTTCTCAGCTATAACACTATCCCCAACATAGGAAAGATGTGATATGTGTACACCCGTATATACAACTGAATTCTTAACCTCACAGGCGTTACCAACTTTTGAGTTATCTGCAATACTTGTAAACGGGCGAAGATACGCATTAGGACCAATTGTTACGTTTCTTCCAACCCAAACAGGTCCCTCAATATAGCTCCCAGATTTAATTACAGAACCGGCGCCTAGGGAAACAGCGCCATTAATGTGAACACCACTCTGTATTTCCCCCTCTACCTTAGCTTGTAAATCCTGCATTAGTACATTATTGATTCTTAAAATATCCCAAGGATATGTAAGGTCATACCACTCATTATCATTTAGTATAACTACGTTTATATCGCTTTCCGCGGCCGCACTGTTTAGTGCATCCGTTAGCTCTAATTCGCCTCGGGGTGAAAGCGCCACGTTTTCTAAATACTGGTTGAAGTCGGGTTCAAAAATATACACTCCTCCCAAAACAAGATTATGTATCGGATTATCCGGTTTTTCCGTCACTTTAACTAAGTTTCCTTCTTTACTAGTCTCAACCACCCCATACTTTGTGGGGTCTGCCACACGCAAGACCCCTACAGTGGCTACTTGACCTCTGTGGGCTTCCAATAAACGCCGTACAGCGCTGGATAACACGAGATTATCACCATATTGAACAAGAAGAGGTTTTCCAGAGGCTTGGAGTGCTATTCTCGCAGCATCAGCTGTACCTAGAGGCTTATCCTGGGTTAATAAGTCAAAATTTAGGAAATAACTTTTAAAAAGACCTTTAAAGCTCGGGTTTATAACGATATATCTTGGATCGACTCCGGCTTCTTGATGCTGTTCGATCAAATGTGTTAAAAATGGTTTACCTATAAATTGTAAAAAAGGTTTGGGAGTCCTATGCGTTATGGGTTTTAACCTCGTGGATTGCCCTGCGGCAAGGAACGCTGAATTCATCTGTTATTCTCTACCATACCCTGACTTATCTGCTCTGTATTAGGAGGTGAGAGAACCTTTACTTTTCTTATTTCTAGAGCGTTGACAGAAACGATTTTTCTAGCGGCTGAGAAAATCTCCGCCGACGCTTTACCCAAAACTATTTCTTGAACGAACTCATCGAAACTACTCTTGGTAGCTTTTTCGATGAGAATTTGGCTAGCGGCTTTCCTGACTGCGGTGCGTTTTGAGCGGTGAACCTTACCCTTTGAGATAACGATCGTGAAGACCCTGAATCTTGCACCATCCCGCGTTTCAACGTCAGTTATCACCTCAGTTTTAGTTGTACCCCTCCTTACCATGCCTCTTACATACTCCCTAGCTAGCTCTAATTGGTCGAAGCGCGTTTTAGCTACTCCTCCTTCTACCTCCACAATTCTAAACTTCAAGAATACTTGTATTTGGCGGATATCTCCAGTTAAATCCGATAGAGACACTGTTATTCGTCTATTAAGTACTGCTTCATTAGATTGAGCAAGAACGCGCGGTAGGTCGACTTGATTAAAAGAGATTGGCGCTTTTACTGATACCCAAGTTTTCTGTAATTTGGAAGCGGACATCTTATCTTAGAGTATTTGTGATGAGATAATTATAAGTGTTTTACTGAGTGGTACGTTCAAGTCGAAGTAGGAGGGCGCAATGTGCTAATACTTCGTCAATTGTTGACCGAAGCCTTCTGTAATTCACATCGCACACGGTTACCTCTAGAGTGTTCAACTCAACGCGTTGTCTGAACACTAAGTCCCGTGGTGTCTCAACTAAGTCAGGGAGAAGCACTTTATGAAGGTAATCTGCCTCAGAAATGCCTGAGACACGTAGGGATACCCTCAGTGTCCACTTAACCATGTTAACCACTTAGTCTTACGTCTACGTCGTCAAAAAATGATTCAACATATGGTGTAGGCACATAAGCTATTGCTTGAAGTGAAGAGCCATATCCTACACCCTTAGAGCGCTCAGCCGCAACTTTAAAAGTATTTCCTAAGTCAATCATGGAACTATTTTGTGGATTTACCACGCCTACTATTTGAGACCACTGATTTATAGGGGAAACCATTATCACCGGTTTAAAGTAAAACGCCCTACTTTGCGAGAGAACTTTAACAGTTCTTAAAGCTAAACCCCTTTGGGTTTGAGGGGGGGCGAATATATATAATGCATTCTGTGTTTCCCTAAAGTACTCCTGTGTCTGAGTTATTTGCTTGGTTAACGACGCAATCATGGTTGAATAGTTCTGCATCATCTCAAGTACCTGTCTATATTCCTCCTTTTTACCTTGTAGGAATACTTTATACACGGATGTGTAAGACTGCAAACTTATGCAAGCCTCGAGAGCTAATGCGGCACCAATAATATTCCTTAGAGGAGACTCAGCGGGATGCCGTCGATCCATATATATAGAGCCTAAAAGGGTTTTTTCATCGAGCTCTTTAAATCCACTCTGTGACCTGATTTTGGATAATTCATCAAATAGAACCCTTGCATCCGTCCCAGTCACCAAACCTATTTGTTTACTTAACTGCTTCTTCTTAATTAATTCTTGAATTACAAGTGCACTACCTTTTAGGTCGCCGCTAACTCCTAAAACAAACGGGTCTAACATTAACGATAACGCAAGAGGTAAATCTAACCCTTCCGTCATTGGTATCTTTAGACCACTAGATGACTCGAGGAGGCTATTTTGCTCTAAATCGGAAAGAACCGCTCTATTAAGCCCACCGAGCTTTTCGGGATCCAGCTCTACCTGTGAGGCTAGTATGCCACCCATGACAATCGAAGCCAAATCAATCGTAGTATAACCCAGCTCTTTAAGTAAAAGATAAGTTAGTGTCGTTGTCGAGCTAATAAGTATACCATTTAGCCCAAACAAGTGCGGGTTTAAGACCTCTTCACCCGAAGGTGGGTCAGAGTAGTACGAGATCTCGAACGAAGGATATGATTTCTGAGGTTGCAGACCGGTATAGCCTAGAAAAAACGTTATTCCCCGTGGAGGTCTCACTAGTTTATTTATAGATAAAAATGGGTCAATGAATCTTACCGTAAAAGGTTTATTACGGCTTATTAAGTATGAGGAGAGTAAAAGTGAAGCTGCAATGGGGTCGGGCGATGTCTCTACCACCAAGTTGATATATCCGCCTAAATTCTCGACCGCCTTAAATTTCGATGATTCCTCAAATATTGCCTTTTTCAAGTTTTCGATTTGACTGGACATACTTGGATTAGCATATTATTCGTGTGTGGGTTAAAAAATTCTTTTATTATGTAAATGAGGCTGCTCGTGGCTTATACTTCCAATCCTGTGGTAGAACTCCCTGCCGTCGATAGTATTTTGACAGCCTAAGGATTTTCGATTCAGTTATCTCAAGTCCTCTAAGCGAAAACATGTCTTTTGGATGTTGCTCTAAGTGAGCTATAGTTCTTGACGCATGCTGTAGCAATGCCTGGAGATCATCGGGTATTTGTGACTGAACATTATTCTCAACCAAAATCTCTGTAAGCTTCTTACCCAAGAAGCCTTTTACCAGTGGGATACCATATTGGTCTCTTAGTACCTGACCTATCATGGGCTTCGTGTATCCTTTTTTTGCTAGGTTTACAATAAGCTTTTCAACTTCTTCAGGGGTCATCTTAACCCATTCTGGTACTTCTAAAGTCACCGGTCTTTTCGAATGAGATTTGCCTCTGGGGGTTCCTTTACGCATCAATAAGTGAGCCTTTTACCTCTATTTAAGTGTAATTTAGTGTTTGATGGTGCCCGGATAACGCTTTTCCACGCTTGGAGGCCACGCACAGCAACACCTAATCCGGACACTATCCAGTGTTTGTATACCATTTCGAAAACGCGATGAACGCCCGTGCTCTATGGGACAGTTTGTTCTTTTCGCGTATTGACATTTGAGCAAAACTCTTCGGGAAATATTCTCTCGGTGAAAAAATCGGATCAAAACCAAACCCATTTTTACCCACAGGTTTATTCAAAATGAATCCATCTACTCGTCCACTGAATATTCGAAGCTCCACACCGTCAAAATACGCGACAATAGCTTCGAAAAAAGCAGACCTGTCTTTTTCTCCCTTTAATAAGGTAATTAGCCCATTAATCCCAATCGTTGTAAAGGCATATGAGGAGTAGACGCCGGGGAAGCCGTTTAGAGCCTTCACAAATAGACCAGCATCTTCAACTATTAGAGGCTTGTGTAGGTGTTCATAGGCTTCTAGTGCTGCATAAGTGGCCACTTCTTGGATTGTGGAGGCTTGTATCTCCATTTTGTTTACAGGCTCCATTACGAGATTAATGCCTAGCCTAGCAAGTAGGTTAGAGGCTTCTATAAATTTGTGCTTGTTGTGCGTTATAAATGCGACCTCAATTTTTTTCACGTCTTTCATCAACGTACCTACCTCTCATTCTAATCTGCTTAACTCGATCAAGAACCTGTTCACCCTGCTGTTGACCCAAGGTTTTAAAGTAGTTCTCTTTAAACATAGCCAAGATATCATTGTATATATTTGGTTTAAGTGCTTGACAGACCTTAAGAAAAAGATTAACATCAACCGCCCTGTGTTCTGTATCATAGCTGAACTCGCCTAGACCGAAGTCTATAAAAAATATGTCACCGTTTGAGATAATGATGTTTGCCAAAGTTGGATCACCGTGAACTATTCCGTTTTTGTGTAGGACACCGATATCAGATGCGATAGTGGGGACATAGGTAAGTAACATCTTCTCGTCAACCTTAAGGAGGTTAACTCCTTCAATATACTCCATTAATATGCTTGAGTGAACCTTACTTACTGCAAACACGGTCGGCGCGTTAACCCCAGCCAGGCAAGCCCTTGCAATTAGTCTAGCTTCTAGAATAGTCCTCTCGGACCTTATTTTCGTATCCAGTACTCTATTCCTATATTGCTTTGGTTCCCTATACTTCAAGATGGCCTTTTGACCGAAGAAATTCACTAGATAAATGCAGGCTTCTGCGCCCTTTACCAAAGTCGAAATTACCTTTAATCCAAATGTGTCCTCCATGGTATATCCACATCTTCTATTCTCCAACGGGGAAGGACTCCACTTTCTTCAATTCGGAGATACTTGCCTGAGCGGTAAAGCAACGCACCTACATACGCAATCATCGCGCCATTGTCCCCAGCCAAATTAGATGGGACAACAGTAAAATGACTTTCATGCTCCTTACAAACAGCTTCGAGCATTTGGGCTAGCCGCCTAGCTCTTGCAACCCCTCCAGTTAACGTTACTTCTCGTTTACCCGTCAACACCAGCACTCGTTCTGTTGCTTCTGCAAGCATGGAAAAAGCGGTTTCCACCACACTATATGATAAATCTGCTGGATCCGTCCCACTCTTCAATAGGCGTCGTGCGGCTGTAAGTAAGCCTGAAAAACTCATATCTTGACCCTTAACGGAATAAGGAACGTTTAGATATCTCGAGGCCGTATCGGCCAACTCCAAAACCTTCGGTGTTCCAGGAAAACCGAAGCCTAGGTCTCTGGCTAATACATCTAAAAGATTTCCAACGGAAATATCGAGTGTTTCCCCGAGTACAACGTATCTCTGCAACGCATAGTTAACAATTGCAGTGTTACCACCAGAAACGAAGAGTGTTATGGGGTCTTTTGTAACGGAAAATTTCCTCGCGATCTCTATATGTGCCACTGAGTGGTTAACACCGATTATAGGAATACCGAATTTGAGTGAGATGGCTCGCGCAGCCACCCCCCCTATACGTAGGCATGGACCTAGACCTGGACCCTGCGAAAAAGCTACGGCTACAAGTTTATGCCCGTTATCCTCAATATATTTAAAGGCATCGTGAATAAGTGAAGGTGCGTATCCCTCATGGTGTTGAGCGGCCTCACGGGGATGGATGCCGCCCTCTCTTGTTGTGTATGTGTGGGATAAATTAAATAAGATGTCGCCGTCGAGAGAACACAAGCCAACCCCGAAAGTATGGGCCGTACTCTCCAGGCCTAACACAATACTACTCATTTGACTTCTGCTTTACAAACTCCGTATAGCCGCATTTACCACAGCTCCAACGCGCCCCGCCAACCGTGTGATAAGCCATGTTAGAACCGCATCTGGGGCATTTTTTTCTTAGGCTTTTGATCGACATATTCTTATAGTCGTATTCATACAATTTACTTATATCCGACATAAATTCTAAACCTCGACTTACTATTTACGTTTTTTGCTCTTGTTGCGCTGTCTGAGCGTTGGACTCATTCTTCTGCTTTTTAATACCTTGATCTCTGCTTAGTAAGTAGGCTCTTTCAAACGCTAAGATTTTATCAGAAGAGTCATATATATTTGCATCAACAGTTATAATGTTTGTACCATAATCTGGTTTAACCTTAATGATCACTATTAATTCTGGGTCGATTCCTAAAACTGCGCCTATCTGCTGTTTTAATTGTTTTCTCGAGGGGGTAGGTTGCCCAGAAGGAATGCTAATTTGGATTCTTACCTCTCTCCGCTTTGCAAGCAAGTTCCTCTTATCGTGGAGTACAACACTTGATTCAGACATAACTTTTAACCACCATCTCGTTAAATATGTTTAACGCTTCTAATCTTTTAGTTTTATTGACATTCACACAAACCACGCCCCTTTCCGGTTGGCCATAGAACACTGAGTAGCCAGTGGGGGATAATATAATTGCCACGAGGGTTAGCAGATCTTCCTCACCATCGACAAGTATTAACGAGCAATCTTTTTTATTCAACGCGGTCGAGAAAACAATAAGCGAATCGAGGCTAATCATCCCTGCAGGGTTCCATACCTTGATAGGGTTAAGGCTCTTCCAATCATAAGCAAATTCGTTCCGTTTAGTTTTTTGGTCAACAACCATAATTCTTGGTCTATATCCTCTAGAAAAAGCGGTACTACTAACCACGTCGCCTACGGTGATAACCTTAGATAGATCTCTTTTTGAGAGAAGAGAGAGGTATTCCTTATCGTTATAAACCCTACCCATAGGCTTTGAAAGAAGAGCTCTAAGCCTAGATGAGATAACCCAGACAATTTTAGTATAACTCAAGGGCATATTTCCCGCGCTTTGTTATGTTAAGTGTCCTTGCTATTTGAGAATTATCGGCATCATATATTATTATTAGCCCACTCCACGCCTCAGAAAACTTTTGAGCGCCACAATTCTCACATGCCACAGCCTTTACAGGATTCAGGAACTTGCAAACCTTACATGCCTTGAGGGTAGATGATTTTGAGGGCAATGTTATCCCCTATTGAGAAGGCTTTAATTCTTGATGCCTGATCCACTCAATTTTTCCGAGGCCTGGCTGTCTGCAGGTCAGCATGAGCCTACTCTCTCTTGCCTCATTTCGTGTGCTTATGCTCGTTATTCTAACCCGGATCATATCATTTATCTGCAAAACCTTCTGAGTGTTTTTTCCAATTAGTGCCCCTCGTTTAGAATCATAAACAGCATAGTCACCATCAAAGACTTGCGAAATATGGAGCACACCTGTCATCGGACCCACCCTTATTTTTGCCCCTACCTCAGTTATCTCTTCCACCAAACCATCACTAATATCCCCTGGATAAGGTATGTATGATATTAAATCGGCAACCACTCGAACTCGGACACCTCCATCACCCGGTATTAAGAAACCCTCATCGTCTATTTCTGGAGCATCTAAAACAGTCACTATATACCCGAGTTCTTTATCATAAACTCCCACATATTTCTCTCTTAGTGTCTCTAAAATCGCCTGTTTAAGTGGGATGTTAAACTTAAACGGATCGACCCTAACATACTCTTCCAACTTTACAAGGTAAAACATAAAGTTATTCCTCAATAACCATATTTAAGAGTTCCTCTACTACAACTATTAAGGACTTACGCATAGGGTAAATCAAGGACCATATTTTGTTAATGTACTTAGGGACTAAAGATTAGTCTATTATCTTTTGTTATAATAATCGTGTGAACACCATGTTCTGAAAGACGGCGTTTTAATCCAGAATCGCAAGTGAAAACTACCCCGTCATGCGTTAAAGAGGCTTCAAGAAGAGAATCATCTGCGATCATGGTTTGTGTATCTATAATAGTACATTTTTCACAAAGCTTTAGTGAGAGGGTTGCAAGTAACCTAGTTCTCCCAGTACCTATTGCAGATAATTTTTTAAGCTCCTCTAAAACCGCTTTTGTTACGCAGACTTTATACGAGGAAGCAAACAGCATGTCAAACCACGAAATAATGTCTATCCTTCTTGAAAGAGCATGGATCAATCCGCTTGAATCAAGGAATATCAAAGGGACTTTATTGTCCCGTAACCTGTAAGTCTCCATTTCTCTTGAACCCTCCTAGCTAAGGCGATACGGGCCCCAATCTCTGCTACAACTGGCCTAGAAAATCTTATTTCAGCGCGATCCTTCTTAATTTGCTTTACAACAGCAGTGACAATAGCAGGACCAACCGCAACCACCACTTGCTCACCTGACTTTATTGGTTCAAGCACCCTCATTTCTTTAGTCCCTATAACCCTTTGGAACACGTGAATTTCGGCATCTATTTCATAGGTTGGATTAGGAATCATGCCAACCTTGCCAACAACATTACCGACCAGATTATCCGCTTTTGTTAGGCTTGGATCTAGATCCGTTTGAACACCTATGAGGCCACCTGGGTCAGCTGAGTTTAACTCTATATCCCCGCTCTTTAATCCAGTAACCTGTGCTATGAGTGGCTCAATAGAACCGTCGAGTTTAGCGCCCGGTAATATCTGTATTTCATCTCCCACTTTTATCAAACCGCTCACAACAGATCCGCCAATAACACCGCCTCTGAACTCCTGTGGTAGTGTTCCAGGCCTATTAGTATCAAACGACCTGATAACATACATCTTTAAAGGGGCCGAGGGATCTCTTGTAGGCACGGGAATATACTCTATTAATGCCCTTATAAGCTCCGATAGATTAGCACCTCTTAATGCAGAAACAGGTATGATTGGTGCTCTCTCCGCCCACGTCCCTGATATCATTTGTTTAATTTCCTTATAATTTTGTTTTGCAGCTTCTGGGTCAACTACGTCAACCTTGTTCTGCACGATGACGAGATTACGAACACCAATTATTTCCAACGCTGCAAAGTGTTCTCTTGTTTGGGGCTGTGGGCATGGTTCGTTTGCCGCAATTACCAAAATGGCCCCGTCCATTATTGCCGCACCGCTGAGCATCCTAGCCATAAGTACCTCATGACCAGGCGAATCTACAAATGACACCGCACGAACGAATTGTGTGACATTACCACAATATGGGCATCTATCCGACGAACTATATTTTCCACAGACGGGGCATTTATAAAAAGCAGCGTTAGCAAATCCTAACTTTATAGTCATGCCCCGCTTAATCTCTTCACTGTGTTTAGCAGTCCATACACCTGTAAGCGCCTTAACCAAAGTGGATTTACCATGGTCGACGTGTCCTACGACACCTATATTTAATACAGGCTTAAGATTCTGCATTCAATAACTCAGCCCTTTTTAACTGCAGCTGTGTTTATCTGAACAACTGATTCAGTTATCATCGAACCCCTCCTTAGGACTCTTTTACGAATACCTTTTTTATCCTTCAATAAAACTCGCACAAGCCCACCGCCCTGAATGTTCCTCAACATTGGAAAACCAGCAGAATCACTTCCACCAGTTATAACTATATCATACCCAGGTTTACCCACTAGCGAACCATCAACCTTATCCCCTATCCTCAAGCCGATGAAATTAGAAGCATTCTGACCGCTAACACTCACAGTCTCCGTCTTCCCATCCCCATATGAGACGACAACCTTGAATTCGACCATATTATAGACTTCAACATCACCCCCTTTAAATTTTACTAATAGCCCGCCATCTAAGCTACACATAGTCACGTTTCTTAGGTTTAAGCAAACCACCCGTGATGCATTGGATGAACCGAAGCAGCAAGTAGCATGTCAAGTAAACTTTGAACGTGAGACCACCTGAGACTATGCACACTTATCGAGCAAAACTGCAGATCTAACAACGAAAATTTATTGCGCACGAGGGGGTTCTCCGAGCGAGCGCTAATTATACTTGGTATCCCCACCCTTGGGGTAATGTTGCTCAAACACTATCCAGAACTAAGAATTACTTCCTCAAAATGAGCCCTGCATACTCGTCAAGTATGTTTCTTTCGTCGTCGGATAGAAACTCATGATACTTTGTTTTGAGCAGGGCGAAATGTTCGAATGGGACCTCCACATATAATATTTCACCCTCTTTCAACTGTCTTCCAAACGTAATGTCGCCCTTTATAGACACAGCAACGCTCTGTCCTTTTATGGCTTGGTTAACTGGTTGGCCATTGTATTGAATTTGCATTATTTCACCCAATTTAACTCCCCTTTCAGACACAAGAGAATAACCTGATTTTATTGAACCACCCAACACTTCTACACCAATTATTACAGGGTTACTCCTCCTGAACACATAACCGGGAATAACCTTTATTTTAGCAGGTTTTACAATGGTATCCAATTCTAGTTTAAGGAGGCGGTTCTTTTCTTCCTCCAACCATTTAAGATATCCATCTATAAGCTCATATATTATTTGACTTTTAAATACTGGTATATTGAGAGCCTTTGCCTCTTCCTCTATTCCTTGCAGAAATTTCACGTTGAACGCTAGAATGACGCCGTAGAGCGGGTTCTCCCTCCTGCTTATTGATGCCTCTAATACATCTCGTCTCGAAACACTTCCAATATCAGCTATACGTATCGGAATGCCATTTTTCTTAAGAGAATCAACAAGCGCCTCAAGTGTTCCCAACGTGTCTGCCTTAACCACAACACCTTCACTATCTGTCTTTATTTTTATCGACTCAACTTCCTGTATCACTTTCAATTTGGCTTCGTTAATTTGGGTGGGATTGTTGACAACATAAATGGGAGACCCAGCTATTACTCCTTCTAAGTCTGCCGCAACAATTTTAACACCAATGGCAGCAGGAGCCTCCATGATCTCAGTGAACTTTTCGGTAGCACCCCCGGGAATTGGTTGACGCGGTAGTAAAAGAGCTTTGACTTTTGTGATAATCGGTTCATTTATCCCCATTACAATGATATTATCATTCTTTCGTAAAATGCCGTCATATATTATAGCGTCAAGCGTATATCCCAATCCTTGCTCTTCTTTTACTTCTAATACAACACCCTTTGTGTCATCGGGGTTCACTTGTAGGCGTTTTCTTAGAAATACTTGACATAAGCCCGCAGTGACAAGTAACAATTCAGGAATACCCTCACCAGTGACTGCACTCACCGGTACAATAGTCAAAACACTACGGAAATCCTTGACCCTATCAAACCTCTCAGCAGTGAAACCGAGCTGGTTTAAATCATTCACCAATCTATAAAACAATGTATCAAACATTGTTTTGACCTTAGCAGTTTGCTTGTCAATGCTACTCGCTACATCTAGTTCGGGATGTGAGACCCATCCTGGGATCCTATCAATTTTATTCATAGCAACCAAGAAGGGAGTCTTCCTTTCTTTTAATATTTTAATACTTTCTATTGTTTGGTTTTCGATCCCTTTTTCAGTATCTACAACAACTATGGCTATATCAGCTATACTTCCGCCTCTCTTTCGAAGATTAACGAATGCCTCATGCCCAGGCGTATCGATGAAGAGCAAACCCGGTACTTCTAGCCTAACACCATATTTAGTCATTAATCGTCCAGAGATGTTTTGAATGGCCTCTACATGAATGAAACTCGCTCCGATATGTTGCGTTTGGCATCAGGGATCATGCCCGCAACTTCTCGGAGCTGGACCGTTGTACCTCTAATCTTATCGAGAAGAGAAGTTTTACCTGCATCAACATGACCTAGCATGGTAATTATCGGTTGTCGAAGGCTAATCACGCTCACCCCCAATTGTAATCGTAATAAGGAGATTTAGGTGTTTCCGGATGGAAACTACCTTATGTTAAAAAAGGAGACCTATCTCATATTCGGCGGATGAAACAGAGTCGGATGCATGAACAACATTTTCTTGGACAGAGTTCGCAAAGTCCCCACGTATAGTACCTGGTGGTGCTTCGCTAGCATTTGTTGGACCTATAAGTCTTCTTACAACCCCAACAGCCGATTCCCCCTCCACCACTAATGCCACGACTTCACCCGATGTTATAAAATTAACAAGGTCTTCAAAGAATGGCTTTGATTTATGCACAGCATAGAATTTCTCAGCTAAATTCCTATCGAACTTAAACTTCTTTATAGCCGATATGTGCAGACCCTTCATCTCGACTCTCCTTATTATTTCCCCCGTGAGACGGGCCTTGACGCCATCGGGTTTGACCATTAAAAGCGTCTTTTCATGCGCCATATCCTAACACTTACCCTTTAACTTTAATGTATTTATTTGTCCATTTGAGTTTTTGTGGCCTCCTTTTCAAATACAGCATATTGTGCTTACATTTTCTACTGCAAAATCTAAGTATCGTGCCATCCGTCCTTACATACAGCAATAATGAACCAGGATTTATTTTTTTGCCACAAAAACTACATTCCACTATTCTAACCATGCTTATCGCCTAGTTGATATCTTTCTTGCCTCTCTCTCTGTTTCTCGTAACATGAGGATGTCGCCTAAGCGTACTGGCCCTAGCACGTTCCTGGTTATTGTCCTACCCTTCATAGAACCCGAAAGAACCCTAACCCTGACTTGTGTAACCTCGCCTGCAACACCTGTTCTCCCTACAATGGAGACAACTTCAGCGGGGAAGGCATCTTCGGTAGATTGGCTACTCATGCAACCTTACACCTCAACTACTTCTTTTGTTGTTTTAACGATGAAATGGTGTTTGTGATTTCTGCTAGTAAATCTTTTTCTTGTGTTTCCACAACGCAGGCGGCTGCTGCACTCACCTCGAGACCAGCCGCTTCACCGATCTTCTGCTTAGATGCCACGAACACATATGGCACTTTTCTCTCTTCACAGAGCAGAGGTAAATGGGCTACAACTTCAGGCGGTTGAACATCGGTTGCCAAAACCACAAGCTTGGCCAATCCTCTCTCCACGGCTTTTGTCGTCTCATTTGTACCCTTTCTTACCTTCCCGTTCTCATGAGCCTTCTTTAATAGCTGTAAAGCCTTCTCCTCAAGCTCAGGTGTTGTTTGATAAGTCACATAGAATGGGGTCGACATGTTTATTCACGAGCCATCATTGGCAGATAATGGGATAGCCAAAGCGGTTTTAAAGCTTTATGGATATAACCCACAAATCAGCTAACTAGCTAACTCGTGAGCGTTAGAATAACCACCACACCACGAGCCGAGCAACCAACTAAGCGGCTATGTTCATGCACATATTGCCCAAGTAGAAGCTATTAAATTAATCGTGTGTGAATACGACCCTTATGCTACCATTATTGGATTCGCGACCTCCATCTATTCTGGCATACCCTATCCTAACCATCTGAATCACGCTTCCAACTGGCTCGTAGGATATTGATGACTCTATTACTCCGGTGTGTTTCTCTAGATTTAGGCCAACGGCTTTATACATCACCATATTAACAGAGTCCGTTGTGGGGACCCATTGAATAATCGGATACCTGTTTCTTTTTGCTTCCTCCACTTCTTTAGATTTATAATAGCCAACCGCGCCGTTCTCGGAAAGTCTTTGAATCTCTATATTGAAAAGGTCCATTAGCCTTACGGTTTTTGGTAGGCCTTCTAGATCCGATTTTGCGACCATGATTGATGCACAACCATCTTGGATCGGTAGGTCTATCCTTCTTTCACCCAATTCTGGGCGGCTTGGGTGAACTTTTATCTTGGCGCTTATAAACGGATTCCCGCTCGGTATGCCTTTAACAATCAGGTTTTGAGGGTTGAGAACAGCGAAAAATCTTTTGGCCATGGGCTCTATTATACGTCGATTAATTGCGGCTAGATTATCCCAGCTTATAGAGGCATCGATAGGCTTTGGACCTACTTCTAGCATTAACTCAACGAGAGCTTGGGGCTGAATGCCTCGTCTCCGCAAACTCATTATAGTCGCTAACCTTGGGTCGTCCCACCCATCACTCGTAGTCGGCCAATCCGAGAGAAATTCATGAGAACGAAGTGAATTTTTGATCTTAGATTTACTAAGAATGTAGCCTTCAAGATTAAGCCTGCCGAATTCTACCGACATTGGTTTTGTTAAACCGAGTTTTTCCTGAATTTTCCCTTGGATGATACTATTTGTCAAATGCTCTTTTCCACGTAGAATAAGTGTTATACCCATTAGCGAGTCATCAATTGCCGCAGAAAAATTGTATAGTGGAAAGACCCTATACTTAGCGCCAACACGTGGATGGGGGGTTATATTAGTGTTAACCACGCGCAATAAGGGGGGGTCCCTCAGGGCTGGGTTTGGATCCTCCATTGAGGTCTTTAATCTTAAGACCGCCTTACCTTCTTCTACAACGCCTGAAATCATCTTCTGTAATAAGGAAACGGAGTCTGTCCGCGCTCGGTGTGGACAACTCTTACCTAGCAACTTGTATGATTTGAACTCTTCAGGAGAACACTCACAAACGTACGCATCACCTTTATCAGTCAACTTTAAGGCATACTCATAGTACAATTCGATCCTATCAGACTGAATATAGAATTCATCCCAGTCTAAACCGAGCCATATTAAATCCTGTTTTATCCACTCGTATGCGCTTAGCATAGGTGGTTTTACTTTTGGGTCAGTGTCCTCTAGTCTAAGAATAAATTTTCCTTTATACATTCTAGCATAACTGTAGCTAAGAACTGCTGCTCTAAGGTTCCCAATATGGATGGGCCCATCTGGATTGGGTGCAAATCTTGTGACAACAACGGGGGGACGGTTGGGTAGTTCGGGAAGAACATTGCTCTTTTCACCTACGTTTGGTTTAAAATCAAGGATATAATCAGAGTATTTTTCATATTCCTTTTGTTGTTCCTCCACAGATAGGGTTTGAACGTATTTGACAATATCGTCGATTAGCATTTTAACTGCCGATATACTGGCTTTTAACTGTGGATGATTAGCAATTATTTTACCAAGTATCGCTTGCGATGATGGTTTCCCGCCGTGTTCTAATGCATTTTTAAGAGCGTACGCAAGAATCTCCGATTTAACATCTTCAGTTAAGCTCATTAAGCATCTACCTTAATGATCCCTCTTCCACGCATAGTTTACCAAATCAATGAGGAGTTTTCTTTGCTCACTATCTGGGAAGACTGAAAGTGCGTCGAGAGCTTTCAACCCAAAACCACTAGCCAAATCCATGCATTTGGAATCTATACCTTTCCTTTTTAAGCCTTCAACCACCTCAATTAAGACCGAATCATCGACTTTATCCTGCTTCGATATTGTACTCATAAGATCAAGTGTTTTATCGTCCGCAAATTTCGAAGCCAGTATTGTAACCGCTGTTCTTTTACCACGCCTAATATCGTTCCCAACGGCTTTACCTGTTTTTTTAGGGTCTCCAAAGATGCCAAGATAGTCATCCCGTATTTGGAAGCACAATCCTAAGTTTTTTCCATATTCAGCCAGAGCGGCAAGTTTTCCATCTTCATCTATCAATGCATGATTGAGAAGCCCACCAATAACAGCAGCGGCCTCATATAGAACCCCAGTTTTTAAAGTGATCATTTCGAGATATTGCTCCAATCCTACGTTTTCTTTATTTTCAAAGCTTACGTCTAAAAATTGTCCTTCGTCAAGTTTTATAGCTGCATTAACCAGTTGCTGCGCAACACCCTTACTACCACTGAGTTTTTCGGCTAAGATGACGGCTTCAAAGGCTTTTGCAAACAGTAGATCGCCTGTAAGAATTGCGATCGGCTCACCATAAACTTTATGCACAGTTGGATGCCCCCGTCTATAATCATCACGGTCGATTATATCGTCATGAACAAGTGTAAAGTTATGGAGCAACTCAACACCTAAAGCGGAAAGATAAAGAGGCTCCTCCGCTGCTCCCAACATTCTGCCGCAGGTAATAGTCACGAAAGGTCTTAGCCTTTTACCACCCAAACTAGGGAGATATTTAGCCGAATTATAGAGCCCCTCTGGACTTCCGTCTAAGTATTTGGTGAGCAAGTGATTAATCTTGTCAGCTTCTATCTTTATAGCTTCAGATAACTGAGCACTGATACCAGTTTCATTCACAGACATTTAGCCCCTCTTAAAAAAGCCCCACAAATATTTTAGTTTGTCCAAAACATAGATGGTGTCCGGATAACGCTTTTCCAGGCTTGGAGGCCACGCCTACACCCCTCTAATCCGGACACCACCAAAACATAAACAAAGTACTTATTGCTAGGAAACCGGATCGAGATGCTACTTGACATGTGCTCCCAGCTAGGTATGCACATCCACCCTTGAACAAAGGATAAAGTAGCCGCTTAGTTTGCAGCTAATCAATAAACATCGCCTCCAAACTCAATGCTAATAGTAGCCTTTCAATGAATGTATTAGTTAGCAAAAAAGGGAAAATTAAGTGCGACATTTCATTGTTTATTGAAAACTTAAATTTCCGATTCCTACTCGTTCTATTCCCATACGATTTTAGTGCATAAGACCTTTTCACCAGAAATTGCAGCTTTCATGTTACCAGGCTTAGATGCATTAACAATTAAAGTTTCTATGCCCACCCTAGCCGCTCTTAGCCCTTGTTTTACTTTATATTCTATTCCCCCTGTAACATCAGTCGTCACTGAGGAAAACTTCGTGTAGCGATTGACCTCGCGGAGAATTCGATTATCATCTAAATTTGGAAACACTCCGTCAACGTTTGTACCGAAAACTAACCTCTTTGCTTTTAGGATAATAGCCAATTCGGCTGCGAGAAAATCACCAGAAAGAATTTTAAACCCTGTTTTCTGATCCAAAATCACATCACCGAATATCACAGGAATGAATCCTTGGTTCAAAGCAAGATTTAATAATTTCTTCTGATGAGCTATGAATCTTCCTTGGTCACTTAATATGGCGTGTGGGGGGAAGCTTAAAGGGGATAAACCTTTTTCAACCATAGTGTCCATGATTATACTGTTTAAATGCATCATGCTGACCATAACCTCAGAAGCGGCGTGTGTTGAAGAATATTGCTTTCCTTTGTGAACCGAGTATTTTTTGGCCAATGTATGACCGAAGGTGCCACCCCCATGGACAAGTACCAAGTTTAATTCTGTTGAAGATAACTCATCTATTATGCGTCTTAGTTCACTTGTGTTTACCTTTAGAGACCCAGTGTTTTTATCGGTGATAACACTACCGCCGATTTTTACCACAACGGTTGGCTTCATAGCTTAACAAGAATCTTCCAAGATGGGATATAAGCACATCCTTTATAGCCGTTTTTATGGGTAGACGTTATGTATTGGTTCAGACTCAAAAGGTTTTCGTCCCATTCGAACAAAGCTAAAAGTAGCCCTGAGAAGCAATTTAAGACAGCCGCCAAAGCGCAGCCGTCCCTTTTCCTTAGGGCTTCAGCGGCCTCAACTGACAATCTACCCACAGCATGGTCCACCACATCTGTAACGTAGCTAGATAAACGCGTTTTTTTGAGGCCGCCTAGCTCTATATGTTCATAGTGGACCTTAAGCAGTCTCCTTTTAAAGACTATTACAGGGTCTTCGGATTTTTTCGCCGCAATGCAATAACCAGTATAGCTTGCGTAAACCAGGGGCAGTGAGAGCTGCCACATACGGCCAAATATAGGTTTCAATTCTTTTGAAATGAGTGAGCTAGATATACCGTCGCCGTACTTAATCTTTAGCGCCGCTGCCAAACATAGACACTCTTTTTGGTCTTGGGATAGATTGGGTAGGTGTAGTTTATTGGCTTCTATTATTCTATTATACAAACCTTGAATTGACTGCAAACCTTCTTCATCGCATATTACAGTCAATTCTTTTCCGGCTGCTATAATAAATGGCTCTGTGGGAAATATAGTTGGATCACCAAGTAAAGGCACAGGAACGCTAACGCTTACATGCTTCATTTTAGTAAAACACTACCGAGGCATATCCAACCACGCTTTCGTAGTTGCCAGTAACATCCCCACTAGTTGCATATTTGAGTAACTGAGCTTTTCCAATACCCAAAATCTTTAACGCATGTATAACTGTAACTATAGGTCCTAAACCACATGCGTTAACGTCTAAATTGTCAGCCACACTTAAAACCTTTTCCTCATTCATATCGAGGATGGCTTTGATAAGTGCGTGGTCATTCTGCTCTGCGATGCTCTGAGGAACATAGTGTGAGAAATCCGAGCTAGCTAATAGGACGATAGGGCGACCACTTATTGCTTTAGCTATGGCGTCACCGAGTGCAATAGAAGTTTGTAGCGATTGATCTAAAACACATATCGGGACAATCTTTACATCCATTCCATATATAAACTGAATAAAAGGTAATTGAACTTCGATAGAATGCTCAAATAGGTGAGAGGATTGGTCAAAATCTGGAAATGTCTCCAGTAGCTTTTCTGAAATTTGTTCATCTACCTGTAAGCCTCCTAATGGGGTCTCCCATACACCTTTAGGCCAGACGCTCACTGGTGTACCATACCCTGTATGGTTCGGGCCAACTATTATAATGGTGGGTGGTTTTATCCTTGATTTAAGGAAGCCGTACGAATATGATGCAACGCTTCCAGAATATGTGTACCCAGCATGAGGCACGATCGCGCCTACAATTGGTAGCTGCTCACCCGAATCTGTGTGTTCGCCGTACCCCAAACTAAATGACATCTCTAATTCTTTTCGCAACAAACCGGGGTCTCGGGGGTAAAACCCGCCTGCAACGGCGAACTTCCTAATATAGCTTTTTGACGAACTCATAGAACTTTCTCAAAATCTTCTGGTTTTACACTCCACTCATCGACGTTGAGGAGCTCACCGCGTATTCTAAGTATTTCCCTAGCTAGCAGCCAATAGACCAATGCAAGAGACTTTCTCCCTCTATTGTTTGCAGGTATAACATAGTCAACATACTCTACCGGTGAATCAGTATCGCACACAGCAATGATCGGAATACCCATTTCAGCCGCTTCCATTACTGGCTGGTTCTCATTTAGTGGATCTGAAATGAGAACGGCGTCTGGTTCAATATATGATGGAAGAAGTGGGTTTGTAAATGTACCAGCAACGAAGCTTTCAACAAGTGGGGTTGACTTTGTGTTAGCGGCGAATTTGAGAACTGGTGCATACGCGTTTCTTCTTAAGCCTACAGCGACGACTTTTTCAGGCTGAAACTGCGCCAAAAAAGCACTCGCATATCTTATTCTTTCATTTATCTGATAAACGTTAAAAAGGTATATACCATCAGACTGAATTCCTTGAATAAACCTCGACATTAATTTGGCTTTGCGGTTAGTGCCTATGTTAACATTATTAGTCTTATAGAGATCTTCGGGCACGAGTAATTCAGCTTTCTCCGCCAATCTTCTCACCTATATTTTCAGCCTTATACACAGTGAATTTAAGGACTTCGTCCATGATTTCAACGTATGATATAAACATTCTTCTACAGCAATAACGTTTAACTCCAAGATCATCCAATACTCTTGAAGGGGGTTCACCAGCATCCACTCTTTTTTTATATTCATCCCATTTATCTCCTAACACCTTACCACACGTAAAGCATCTAATTGGAAAAAGCAACCCATCTCACCTGTAAGATTTCTGGAACCTCCTCCTTGCACCAGGTCCACCAAATTTTTTCGGTTCCTTTCTGCGCGGGTCACCGCTCAGAATAGTCCTATCATATTCTGTTAGAATCCTTCTTATCTCGTCTGACCCAGTGTATTTAACTAGACCCAGACCAATAGCCATTCTAGCCGCATCAGCTTGACCCATAAAACCACCGCCACGGGCATTTATGAATATATCAACCTGGTTTCTAAGCTTTTCAGGAATTATGTTAAGGGGCTCCATTATCCTTTGCTTTGCTTGCTCATTGGGGTAGGCCTCTATTGGATAACCGTTATAGACAACCCGGCCAACACCATCCCTCACTATTGCCCGAGCCACCGCTGTCTTTCTCTTACCCGAAACTATCACATCAACCATTTATATTCTCGACCTCTTTCCATCCAAATCTTACAGCGACCTTAGATAGAGTAACATAATGCTTACCCGAACCACCATATGTATCCTTGTAACTTATGAATTCGACGTTTTCGAGGTGTTTTGGAATACCTATATAGACACGCAGCCCACGTAACGCCTGTTTACCCTTAGGTTTTCTCCAGGGTAGCATACCTCTGACAACTCTTCTAAAATACATGTCTGGTCTAACATATCGCTTGGGTGAATATCTAAATGGGTTTATTGCGGATTTAAGCTCAAATCTAGACTGCCATTCCTTCTCGACGGATGACCAACTACCCTTTAACACAATCTTTTCTGCGTTAACAACAACCACTTGGTTACCTCTGAGTAAGTTTTTAGCTACTATTGAGGCGAGCCTTCCCAAAACTTGGCCTTCGCCATTCAAATAAATAGGCATCGCCCTACTTTTAGAGGGTGAACTCATCTTAGAATAATCACTCCCTTACCTTTAGGATTCTGCTCCAATAATTCATCGAGTGTAAGCGCTTGACCACCTGCCTCAAGGATCTTTCTTTTAGCAGTAGCGCTAAATCTATACGCTGCAATTTTAACCGGCTTACTAAGCCTGCCTGACCCCAAGACGCTACCGGGAACAATAACCGTTAATCCTCCAGTAGTATTCCTTTCTATAAGCGATAGATTGACCGCTATTCTTTGCCTCGAGGGTTTTAGAAGATCTGTCGCAACGCGTCTCCAGGCCTTACATTTATAAATGTTTGAATATTTTATTAGCCTTGATGCTAAAAGCCTCAACCAGATATTTGTCGGACCAGTTCTACGCATTATCATCTACCTCTTAAGCTACAACTTTTTCGGAAACCAGCTTAAACTTCTTGAGTAAAATAAGGATCGCAGTTTTAAGTATTACCTTTGGAGGTAAACTACCTGTCGTTTCTACGGTTAGTCGAGCGACGCTCTCATCCCACGTAATCTTTGTCGCACCACTTTTACACGCTTTTTCACATGCGCGGCATAGTATACAATCCCAAGGATTTGTAAACACAAGTTCACCATGCTTATATTCTAAACAGTTAGTTGGGCATACGCTTACATGCTGATCGCAGGGCTCATCTTTGGTTTTATCGAAAATCAAAACAGGTTTATAAGTATACACTACTGGACTCACGGGGCTGAATTTCGCGTGCTGCTTACCCAAACCATATCTGGCGGTAGCTTGCAGCTCAACCACTTGATTCTGGCCGAGCTTAAACAGCTGAATATTATCATAAACTGGCTTAGCCTCTTCAACCCCAAGAGGCTTCAACATATCCGAGGATACAGTGAGCGGTTGACCTAGTTGCGGTGGGCATTCAGCCCGTAACTGATATTCAACCCTCAGGTTAGGAGGATTACCGCCTTGGATGTCAATGGAGATCTGAGAAAGGGTTTCAGCGTCATCAGGTGTCTTAATCGGCACCATCCCCAGCCTGTGTGCGATATACTCTCCATAAATAGGCGATGAATTTTCTGTAAAAAGGACTTCGTCTATTGCGAGTGTAGGTACCTCAGCAAGCATCGTCCTTCGGATACCGTTTAAGACCTCACGGCTTAAATTCGAAAACTCGACAGTTAATAAGCCTGGTTTATCTTCTATGAGCTTTACCGATAACTCGACTTGTGACAAAACCTACACCCTTCTACCCCGCCTGCCTCCAGGGCGACGTGTTGAGTCTGTTGGAAGAGGCGTTACATCTGTAATCTTACCTATCATGAATCCAGCACGTGACAACGCTCTTATAGCGGATTGTGCACCCGGCCCAGGTGTCTTCGGCCCATGACCTCCTGGAGCCCTAACATAGACCACTAGCGCGTTTATCCCCTTCGCTGATGCCTGCTGTGCGGCCTGCGAGGCTGAAAGCATAGCTGCGTATGGCGAGGCCTTTTCTCTATCAGCCTTCACCACCCTACCACCAGAGCTAACACCGACGGTTTCAGCGCCTGACAGGTCAGTGATATGAACTATGGTGTTGTTATAGGAACTAAAAATATGAGCCAATCCCCATCGTAAATCTAGTTGCGACATTATGCTTTATCCCTCCACTTTCTGTGCGGTGCTTTCGTTAATCTTCTGCTGGTAACGTGAATAGAATGCACTCTTGGGCGATATGCTTACCTTTTCCTCCTCATCCAAGTTAACAAAATAACCAGGAATATCAACTATACGGCCATTAACGGTTATGTGTCTGTGAACAACCATTTGTCTCGCAGCGTGTATAGTTGGGGCTAACCCCTTCCTAAAAACTACTGTCTGCAACCTTCTCTCTAAGACATCTTTTGCCGTTAAGGAAAGCACGGCATCCGCGGTAGCGTCCTGATATTTTATAAGCCCTTTTCTATACAACCTTAGAATAAGAGGCCGTTCCTGAATTAATCGCTCATTTTCGGGTAAGGCCAAGACCTCGCGTGCCATCTTTCTGTAACGCCTCGCAATAGTTTGCGCTTTAAAAAGCTCTTTCTTGTTTCTTAACCCGTATTCGCCTATTAAGCTAAGGCCCTCGTATAGGTCTTCTCGTCTCCAAGGATGTCTTGGGCCTTCCCAAACACGTTTAATACGCCGAGGATCACCCATCTACTTACTCGCCTCAGTTTTTTGCTGTTGGGCTTGAGCAATTTCCTTCTTTCTTTTCACTCCCACTGTTTGCCCAAGCCTACCAGTGGTCTTCGTCTTCTGGCCACGTACCTTTAAGCCTAAGGAATGACGAACACCTTTCCAACTCCTAGTTTTTATCATGGTCTCAACATCTCTTCTAAGAGCCATAAGCAAATCTGGACCTATAACGTGGAGGTTCTGGCCGCTAATAGGGTCCCTCTGTCTATTGAATAACCATGACGGGATCCCGTACTGCGCGGGATTCCGCAAAACGCTTTCAAGGTCAGATATATGCTTATCAGTCAAGACACCTATTGGCGAGTTAGGGTCTATCCCCAACACGCGCAGAGCCGCGCTTGCAAACGACGTACCAACACCTCGTATTCTGGGTAAGGCGTACCCCACCTTCAAATTACCAGGAAGGTCAACGCCCATCAACCTTACAATCGCCCTATACGACGTAGCCGACAATCAATACTCCACCTAACCATATTCAAAGAAAACAGAAGTTATTTAAGTTTCTCTTATTAACTCAAGCGTAGAACATTTGACGCCGGGGGCGGGATTTGAACCCGCGCGGCCACATGGACCACGGGCTCTCCAGGCCCGCTCCCTGCCAGGCTAGGAGACCCCGGCACCAACATTTATTGGTTCGAGCACCCTTATTGGTGTTGCTACTATACCACTTTCTATGCCAAGCAACTCTTCGGCGTTCCTCAAACAGCGCGCCACTTCTATAAGCTCTCCGTTTTCGGAGCAGACAAAAGCTTCACTTCCACTTTTTATGTCGTTCGACACACATATCACACCACGAACGCTGAGGGAGGCTCCCGTATAGAGGTTTTTCTTGGCTGATTCCTTTACAATGATTAAGGGCTTATCCACCAGTATTTCTTCTATTGGGTTAAGTAGCTTAGTTAGCTCTGATGATTCTCCTGTCTCTTTGTAAATCGACGTATAGTATGCTAGCTGGTTGAGTGTCACAGCACTCGATTCATCAAATACGCCGCTCCTTATCCGTCTGAGCTCAACCATATTTATTCCCACGCCAATGGCTTCACCCACATCGTAGCATAGTTTTCGGATGTATGTTCCAGATTCAACGTGAGCCTTGAACAAGACATGGTTACTATCTGATTCAAGTGGTATAAATGAATATATACGACGCTTCCTTATGCTTCGCTTCACCGCTGATTTCATAGGCGGCGTTTGATAAATTTCCGTTTCAAACTCCTTCATTATATTATAGACTTCTTTAATATCAATAGTCTCATGCAACTTCATTATCCCGACATAAACCTTCTCCGTGTTCATAAGCCATTTAAGTAAACGATTGGCTGAATTCAAAGTAACGGTTAAAACACCACTAACAGGGGGATTTCCCCGTATTCCACTAGGGTCCCCCCGTGGCCAATCTTTTTCACGTTTAATAGGCGACCAACCCAAGCAGTTACTTCATGGCTACTGGGTCCACGTGGCTTATCAATATTAATAAAACTTCTGGTTAGCAGAGAGTTGACATTAGGATATAATTCTCGGGGATTCTTATAATTCCAGCCAACATCCTCCCTTAACACCAAAAATTTATCCATATTCCTTTGAATGGGAAGGAAAACCTCTATCATTGTGCAATCACGCCTTTAATAGGTTTGGATTTTAAAATCGCACTAATGACAACGTCTAGTAGGTCTTGGAGGTCATAAAGCGACGTGTTGATAACCAAGTCAAAATTGCTTAACATATCTAAGTTAAACCCATAAATCTTTTTGAACCGCTCCTTTTCACTGGTCTCCCTTTGCATGGTTTCTTTTATTGCCTTATCTATATTTATAGACTCCCTCTCAGCGATACGTTTGGCCCGCACGTCTAAGGGGGCATTAAGGTATACCTTGAGGTCAGCATCTCTTACGACCCACCCAGTTAAATGGCCCTCTATTACAACATTGCCCTTCTCTGCCTCGAGGATAGACCTAGCGTCTACTTGTCTGTCGATAGAGAAGTCCTGCTCCGCCTGTTTATTTAAACTAACCACGTCGATGCCTTTTGCTTGAGCGATCTCTCTAAACAACTGGCCTGCGGATACAAAACGCAGCCCAAGGAGGTCCGCTATTCTCTTTGCGACGGTGGATTTACCGCTACCCGGTGGGCCGCTAACAGTGATTACAACCATGTTAAACTATGCATTATCAGGTGTGAAAAGTTTAACGATCTTTGATGCCGCTTGTGTAGCATCACCCTCGACATTTCTGACTATCAGGACGCTTGCACCAACAAAAACAGCTGATGAAATAGCAGCACTTCTATTTAATTCCAGAAAGAGTCTTATTTCTTCTACAGTTGACTGATCGTCTCGTACCCTCATGGTGTCGTTTAGTCTGCGTTTAAGTATTTCCTCTGGCAAAGCTTCAACTAAAACGATGACATCTGGTTGTAGTGTTTCTATAACCCACTTGGGGAGCCCTGGTAGAAAACCGTTCTTAGTGGTTATCAGGGCATGTGTGTCCACGACCACGTTCCCTTGTCGCGCTTGGTCAAATAACTTTTCAGCCGCCTCCTCTTGTAAAAGAAGCTGCTTACTAAGCGGCAATTTTCTTAAATCATCACGACCTGCTACCCACCCATTCCTTTTGGCAATCTCAAGCATAACATCGCCGTAATTAAATACGTTAACTTTCAAATCTGGAGGTAATAGTTTAAGCATTGTGTTAAGAACGGTTGTTTTGCCGACGCCGTTTATCCCCGCCACTATGACCAGTTTACCACTTCTAACTAGACGTGTATTGCCAGTAGGCATTTGTCCTCACTCTAGCAGACGAGCGATGCCAGGATACAGTTCTTCTATTTGTTCCTGAACCAATATCTGGTATATCTGGTATGTTATAGATACGGCAAGAAGTAAACCGATACCTGTACCGTATGCACCCAAAAGGTCTGCCACCCCAGCTATTAGACCGGCAGCAAGTGCACTTAGAAACGTTAACGCGTAAATCGGTTTACGTAAAACCGCCTCAATTATACCTACGGAGCTACGGAAGCCAGCTATTTGAAGGCCACTAGCAGATAATTGCTCTGCTTGATCCCTTGGTCCTAGACCCGCTATCTCAACCCACATGTAGGAAAACATAACCGAAAGAACGATAAGTAACACTACAAACACCAAGCTTCTAATGGGTTGTTCGATTGTTGCCCCGAGCCCACCAGGATTCTGCAAGTACCAAGCTATACCACCAGATGGTTGGATGCCGCTCGCGGTTCGTGTGTAGGTGCCTAAGAAGTTAAGGTACCAAACATTGTTATTCGGGTCAAATTTTGACCATACAATTTGGGTGAAGAAAATATAATCCGAAAACAGTATCCCAGCCAACAGTACAGGTACGTTTGAAACATACAGAAATTGAAGTGGGATTTTGCTTTTGTAGCCCTGTGCTTTCTGATAGACCACAGGTATTTCAACCTTCATCCCCTGCATGTACGCTAAGATCAACACGAAAGCGATAGTCGCAGCCAATCCGACAAGGTCGGGGGGAGGAATAGACCCAGCTACTGCGGGGTAACGAATCACACTTGATAAGAAATGTCCATTGAGTGCCGCCTGCACAGCTGCAATGATAGCACCATAGGCGTAAACCGGTTTTACACCCGTAAGATTATACGGCTGGAACGAAAAGGCCGCGTTCACAACTTGGAAGGCTACACCAGCTAGTATAAAAAGACTTATACCGCTCCCTATACCCCACCCCTTCTGTAGCATCTCATCTAAAAGTATAACAAGAAGTGTAGCGAAAACCAGTTGTAAGAAGACCAGTACTTCTTGTGGTAGAGTTAGACTCCCAAATATTCCCGCCCCCACATAGGCGGCTGCCTCTATTAGCGTGAATATAACAGCAAAGCTTTTCTGTGCTGCAGTGAAATCTATTCTCCCCTGAGGGTCTGAGAGATCAACATCGAGAATTTTTGAGCCAACCAATATCTGCATAATCATACCGGCTGTGACTATAGGGCCTATACCCAGCTGCATAAGTGTTCCCTGTCTTGATGCGAATATCAGGTTTTGAATGTTAAACTGATTGCTTAACTGTGAGGGTATCCCATAGAGTGGCGTGCTTGCCATAACCAGAAAAGCCAGTAGCGCCAAGCCAGTCCACGCAAACTTCTCCCTTAATGAGGGTTTTTGTGAAGGCTTAGAGGCTGCGGGGAGAAATTTGGCAACCCCAGCTAGAGCAGATATAAACCTACTGGCCATGGCGTTTAACCCATATCTGAAATTATAACTTCGCCACCGGCGTTCTTAATCTTTTCTATTGCGGACTTAGAGGCTGCCGGCACACTCACCTTTATTCCAGTATTGATAACGCCCTTCCCAAGCAGTTTTGTGTAACCCAACTCTGCTAGGTCTATTTCAGTCCTGTTCAGTTTCGCAACCAACTCAACCAAGCGTTCAATATTAATCTCTCTTTCTTTGTGCTCAATCCAGACACGCTTGAATCCATGCTTCCCAAATGCATCCTTTCCATACTTAACAGTCCAACTCCATTTGTGTTTGTGCAAGCCAGCCTTGCCGACGCCGCCCTTCGATCCAGCTTTTCGATGCTGACCGATTCTTCCCCAACCCACGGACCTAGTACCTCTGTACTTCCTTGACCTTTTCTCTCTACGTACTGACAATTCCTACACCATCCTTGTTATTAACTTTGAAATACTCTTCCCCTGATAGCCAAATACTCCCCCACTTGAAAAGGGTTTGCTGAGTTCTCCCTCAAAGCCTTTGCTTGGAGGGGTCATGTTAAAGCTTCGCACCAACCCCCTTCTTATATATTCATTTAACCTGCCTTGCATTATAGCTTCGGCCAATTCCATATGCGACTGACAATCAAGTTTTCGTAGCGATTCAACATTCAACTTTACCCCACCCTTCATCTTCCCCCTTTTTTCGAGTAACATGGCGAGAGTGGAACTATCAACCTCCCCCCAAGCTATGTATTTCTCCACTTTTCTCAGCATTCCCCGAATGTCGGGAGTATCATAGAATAAGGATAGGCTATTTCTTTTATTTAGACAAAGCCGTGAGAGGGTCTCCTCGTCCTCTTTTGAAACATTCACCTTCCCTCTGATCCTGATTATTCCTAGAAGCGTAGCCATAACTCCCACTTATCGTGACCAATCCACTGGTTTTTTAAATCTAAGGCCGCGTCTGAGCGCATTGAGCGTAGCGTAAGCTGTATTAACATGATTTCGGGTTTCCCCAAAACTCTGAACCCAGACATCAAGAACACCCGCCAAAGCCAAGACTTGTTGAGCGATTTCTGAGGCCACTATACCCGTACCCTTTGGAGCCGGCATAAGAAGAACACCCACGCTGCCCGCCTTTCCATATACTTTATAGGGTACACTGTGCTGTGTTCCACATCTACACTCCCACGCGCCACAACCACGTTCAACATATGTTATGTTAAGCTTGGCATCGATCAAAGCTTTTTCCTGTGCCTCGTTCAACTGGCGAGACTTACCTGACCCAATACCCACGAATCCATCCTTGTTTCCAATAACAGTAACAATCTTAAAACTATTCACCTCGCCTGCGTCAGTTTGTCTTTGAACAACCCCGCTATAAATTATCTTCGATTCTAAATTAGGTAATAGTAGGTCAACTATTTGATGCTCCCTAATTGGCATATTGTATTCTATTACATCCTTTATAGAGCTCACTTTACCCTCTTTAACCAGCTTACCCAACTTTGTTTTTGGGACCCATTCATTTTGGACGGACATCTATTTTTCACCTTCATTCATTATTTTCCGCTTGACATCGTTAAAAACATCTACGAGATTCTCAGGCTGTACGTTCGCAGATATAAACTGAGAGAATTGCTTAGCGTATTTTTCCTGATTATTGGTCTTAAGGAGCTTTGCGTATTCAGCTATATGCCCACCACTAATCCTAAACTCTTCAGGTAAAACATCCTCCGAACATGGTATTTCCAAACCTCCATCCCTACATCCCTTAACGAAGGCATAGAGGTTGCTTTTGGGAACATGATGGATTAATCCCATATCAAGTATCGCGTCTTTGAAGCCTAACTTTAAGACACGCTTAGCCATAAGCAAACCGGTTAAATAACACGCTGGTGCAGATGTTAAACCCGCTGGATAGCCAAATCTGGTAAGCTCTTTACTCGACACCGATGTAAACGTCTTATCACTGCCTGTTTGTGATAAAACCAGTTGTGCGTAAATATAGCGATTAGACCTCCGTAGCACTAAGCGCGGCCTACCCGAAAGTAGCAACTTCAGCCTTAATCTATAATTTGTGAGCCCTAATCTTCTCCTCTTAAAGTTTAACCTGTACCTTGGACCATACGACATTTACAATACTCACCCTACTTCCCAACATAGTTCTTCAAGGAGGCCAGAGAGGTAAAAACTCCTCCTTTTACTTTAAGGTAGAGAGCCCTGTAGGTCTTAGCATCGATCGCACCGTCCGCGCGGAGTTTCCTTAAATACTGCCTTTGTTTTCTAACGCGGAGTACCCACTCCCTTTCCGGCTGTCTTCTAACACCCATTCCTCCTTTCCTAGATCCAGCGGCCTTCCTTTTACCCTTCGCCTTCTTGATCCTAACAAGTCTTTTCCTCCCCCTCGTAGGAGTTGAGGGAGGACGGATATCGATTAAACCTGTTTTTATAAGGGAGCGTACATCATCCTTAGTTATAGCTTGTGAAACGTCCTCTAAGTGCTCTGGCGCCACGTAGATTCTTGATACACCAACTCCAAGTATCTTAGCGGCCAATTTTTTCTGGATACTCACATTGGACATTTATTCCCCCTCCTTATTCGTGTTTTCTAAGTCTTGCTTTTTCTGTTTCCCGTTGACAACGTAGACCCCTTTTTGATTTGCGGCCGCTTCTATACGGGCGAATTTCTGAGCACCTATATTCGAAGCTATAATAACACACTGCTTTGAGGGGTCCACTTGTTCAAGTTCCGCTATGCTAGAAACGCGTATGGGTATCAGCCCTCGTGGATGCAACCCACGCACTTGTCGAGGTGTCCTATAGCCTATGTTAACGGTGGGAGGGTATCCTTTAAATGCGTGTCTAAGTTTGTTGTCTATCCCACGCGGTTTTCGCCAAGAGTCACCAAGTCTCACCCTAACCCAATGGTAAGGTCTAGGAAAACTGGGTATCTCTGTTTTAAGTTTTCTAACTTTACTTGTTGTCACCCTTATCACTCCCTCGCATACACGTAAATACCGTCAGAGAAAACACGGGGATCATAGTCTCTGATCTTAGTAGCCCTTTGAATATTAGCCGCACTTTGAGAGACCTTTTCCTTATCAAGCCCTGAAACGACTATATCTTTATCTTCAACGCTTATGCTCACACCATCAAATATTTTAGCCACTCTTGGGGCTCTCTCACCGATGAAGTTTTCAATTTTCACAATATTGCCTTCCACCTTTATATTAACCGGGAAGTGGGCATAAATCATCTTCAATCTATACTTATAACCCTTCGTAACACCCACTATCATGTTTCTCACATGGGCTTCGGCGGTGCCAAGAAGGCTTACTTCCTTCTTCTTTATGTTGCTTAAGGCGATCAACAATTTTTTACCTTCTAGCGAAAAGCTAAGAGGCGTGGTCTCGAAACTATGGGAAACCTGACCTAACGGGCCTTTTACAATAATTGTTTGACCTTGAATTTCAACCTGAACGTTGTCGGGTATCTCTAAACTCCTAGAAATATATGGAATATTCACACCCTTTCACCCTTAATAAACATAGGCGACAGCCACGCCTCCCGCCTTCTTTTCTCTTGCTTCAAGATGGGACATAACCCCTTTGGACGAGGAGATTACCAGTACGCCTATATCTTTCGACGGTAGATAACGAGTTGCCAGTTGGTCTATTTGGGTTGAACGAACACTTACACGGGGTACAATGATACCACAATCGTTAACCCTACCCAATAATTGAATCTTTAGCTTTCCACCACGCCCATCATCTATAAACTCGAACTCACCTATATATCCAGATTTCTGGATTACGGCAAGAACTCTCCCAATAAACTTAGAGGTACCTTCAACCACGCAGCTCTTTTTACCACGTTGCTCGGAGAGTTTAATGGTGTTCATCAGGTTGGACAGCAAATTTTTAGAAGGCATTGCTTAATCACCTAGTCATATTTTTTAAACCCAATTTTAACCGCTACTTCCCTAAAACACTGCCGGCATAAATTTAAGCCATATCTTCGTATTAGGTTTCCTTGTGACCCACACCTTACACAGCTGCGTGAACCTCGACCAAATTTTCTTTGCTTCGGAACAGATTGTTTACCCATCTATACCACCCTAACACCGAATTTCTCCGTAATATAGCGCACAGCTTCTTCAGGGCTCACAATATGGTTTTTACCTACCCTATGTGGCCTTAACTTCCTTAGAGAAACGCGAGCGCCTCTCCTAACCAATCTTACGCACACATCAAGGCCAAAGATGCCTAATTCTGGATCGTATTTTATACCTGGAATAAATATGTGTTCTGTTATTCCAAAGCTGAAATTACCCATACTGTCTATTGAACTGCGCTTTAATGTATTACCGACAGCTTCAAAAGCCTTTCTCAAAAAGGCCTCCGCTTTGGGGCCTCGTAAAGTCACCTTACAACCTATTTCTTCGCCTTTCCTGATAGAGAATTCACGTATAGATTTGTGCGCCGCGGTATAGATAGGCTTGGCTCCGGTTATGCGTTCGAGAACGGTTGCAGCTTTCTTTACCCTTTCACCCGCTTCGCCGACACCTATGTTAACAACAACCTTCTCGATGAGTATTTCACGCATGGGATTCTGTTCCTCGGGGGAGCTCGCTACTTCTTGCGCCAAATCACTCAACTCCTTGGAATGTTATAATAGGCTTCTCCCTTCCCACCACGTATACATAATCCAATATTGTCTCTATTATGCCTCCATCCGAAGCTTTAATCCTAACAAGCGACCTTCTCCGTTTGAAGGCTGGCACGATCTCCTGAAGTACGCCATGACTCCCACTGTTTTTACCCCTTATGACTAAAACATATGAGCCAAGATCGAGCTTCAAATGGTCTAATATCTGTTTACCCCTAAGGTCAGTTTTTAGCGAATCAAGCGTACTATAAACATTATTTTTAGCATCTTGGGGGTCTTTAAGGTCTAGAAGCATATTTACCCCCCCACTTAGATTTAGCTGTAACTTAAGCCCTTTAACTATGGTTTTATTCTCAACCCTTAGTAGACGGAAAAGCTCTGAATCTTGAATGCGGTGTGCCGCAAACGAGCCATTATATGGCAACACCCTATAGTGAGCCCCCATATCTGGCATGCTCACTATGTCCATCACACCAATCGGAAAATCGGGTCTTCTAACAACTTTTCCATTAACCATAATCTTGGATTCATTCAGTATCGTTCTTGTCTCATGCAGGTTTCTGGTAACCCCCATCAAGTCTCTTAACACTAGGAGCAAAGGTAGACTGGTCGAAGAAGAATGAGGCCCAGGCGAGGGCTTAACAACCCACGCGCTCTCTTTCCTAAGCACAGGCCACCAAGGTGGCGCCGAATACCTCTTAAGAGTCCTGTTTCCACCCATCTTAGCCATATCTCAACTACCTCCCTCAGGTTCTTTCTTTTCTTCAGTAGGTTGCCCCCCAACCGCTTCAGTTTGCTCTGCTGCCTCGCCAGAGCTGGTAGCCTCTGATTTCACGCTTTCAGTTTGTGTTTCACCAGCCGCAGGCGCTTCAACTTCACCAATCTCTGGCTCCTTCTCTAACAAATCGGGCGATACACCTTTGCGTTGTAAAATAAGCTTTCTATATTTATCAGATAGGTCAAGTCTTGTTAGCAACAAATTTGACACATGAATTCCAACAAGCTTGGTTTTACCTTTTTGAGCCTTACCAGTGATGCCCTCCACGTAGACCAGTCTCCTCTTAACATCTGTGCGGGCCACTTTTCCTGAGCGACCTTTGAATCCCCCTGAAACAATTTTTACAGTATCATTTGCTCTAACCGGTATAGACTTTATTTTTAAACGCGCCTTCAAATCCTTGCTCAGAGGAACACTCATGAGTTTTATCGCAGAACTCCAACTAGCGCTATACAGCCTTTTTCTTTGTTTATACCTATTGGAACTAAAACTCATACCATAAACCTCCTTCCTTCAGACTACGATACTCGCTAAGCTTCCAAGCTTAGGAAAACGTTCTACCGCTTCTCTAGCAACTGGGCCACGGACTTCGGTCCCCTTTAACTCGCCTTCTGGCGTGACTATAACAGCCGCGTTATCTTCGAACTGGATTCGCACCCCATCCGGTCTTCTAAACGGCATGCGCTGCCTTATGATAACGGCTCGCACTATCTGTTTACGCATCTGAGGGTTGCCACGTTTTACCGAGGCAACAATTATGTCGCCCACAGCAGCCGCGGGTATTCTTCTAGCTCTACCCTTAAAACCTAAAAGCATTACCATTTGAAGCGTTTTAGCACCAGTGTTATCCGCGCAAACCATTTCAGCCTCATTCGGCAAACCAGCGCTTATGTTGGGTCTAAACGTAGCACCGCTTTTTCTTCCACCACGCTTTACCATACTAAAGTCTCCTCCCTAAAACTACAAACGAAACAGACTTCGCAATAGGCCTACTTTCACCGATCAAAACAACATCACCTGTGTTCACATCGACACATGGCGGCAAATGAGCGTGAATTCTGGACCTACGCCTCTCATATCTTTGATATTTTTTATTATAGAAGGTGTACTCACGCTCCACAACCACCATGTTCTTAGAACGCATCTGATAAACTTTGGATTCCAAAATTATTCCTCTCACCTTTAAATACCCATGATAGGGGCAATTAGCGTCACTACATGACTTTACTGGCGCTAATACTCCAGTTATACCAATGTTTTTGGCCGCCACCATGATTACCTCTTTAACCTATTCCACGCTAACCCTAGAAGGTGTAATCCTTTAAACTTAGATTCATTTAGGATTAACGTTACTTCCTTCTTAGGGAAGGAGATAGACCTGCCGCCCACTTTAAGCTTGACCATATTACGTGTCTCCTGAAAAATTATACCTTTGATAAACATCTGATTATAGAGTACCATGGCTTCTAACCCTATGAGGCTACCAATAGTTTTGCTCATTAATCTCTACTTTCCAATAAGGTTATGACCTGCGCTATACTCTTCCTTATAGTGCGAATAGCCTTGGTGTTTTTTGAACCACCTTTGGTAACAGCCGTGGCTCTCTCCTTGAACAACTCAGATTTAAACTCATAGAGTTTCTTTAATAACTCCTCTTTGGATTCCTTAGCGTGTTCTTGGCTCATTGCTCAGGCACCTTCTCGTTTTGCTGTAAAAGTTGTTGTTCAACGGTCTGCTCAGATTCTTCACTCTTTGGCTGCTCTTCAACGCTTTCTTGTGGTTTTTCTCCTTCGAGTTGCTTTTTCAAATTGTTTAGCAGAGATTGGTCAACCTGCTTAAACACGACTTGGGGTGTGTACATATTGGGTAAAGCTATCTTTACCTTGATACCAATTATTCCAGGTTTGAGAAGAACACTTGTCACTGCCTTATCCACTAAGTTAGCTGGCTCCCCTGATTGGTGTATTTGGCCTTTTCTTAGCTTAATAAACCTTGAACGGTCAGTGGTGAACTTACCCCGCAAAGAAACTTCAGCACCCATAGCGCCAGCCTTTAATATAGAATCCAACGTAGCAAAGGCAACTCTCTTCTGACGCGCGCCGTGCTCTAAATAGGAACGTAGCCGCCCAGCCATAATTCTGGCGTTGAGCTCTGGTACATCGACGCCTTTTACGTCTATTTGAGGATCCTCCAACTGATACTCTTGTTTCAACAGTAAAGCCAAATCCCTTATTGAATAACCCTTGCGACCTATTATTATACCCGGTCTCTCAGCTTGGATTACTACTTGATGGCCAAGTGGCATTTTCGTTATAACAACCCCGGCGTAACCAGCTTTTCTAAACATCGATTCCAGTCTTTCATCGATCATAAGCTTCTTCTTATTTTCCGCAATAAACTGCTTAACAGGAGTAACCATAACCAACTCACTCCTCAATCTGCTTTAAACCTATCTCAACGTGGGTGAGAACCCGATGTTTAATATCGAGCCTACCAAATGCCCGAGGATAAACCCTTGGTATGAAACCGGCTTTTTGAGCGGCCGCATGATAAACCACAAGGCGAGAAGTATCCAGACCTTTTTTCGACGCGTTGTTCTCCGCATTCTCCAAGACCTTTAAAACCGCCTTAGCAGAGAGTACGGGGTAGCGTCCAGCTGCACCACTCACCCCTCCAAGGGGCCTTTTATGGCCCACTTTCTTCCTATATTTTGTAAATGCCACAGGTATCTTTTCTTGGGCTACCCCCCTTAAAAACTCCTTTGCCACCTCTAAACGCATACCCTTAATAGCCCTGCACACATTCACCGTCTTTTTAAAGGATATACGGAGGTCCCTGCCTGACGCCAAAGCCATTGTCGTTGGGTCGTAGTTCTCTATAGAATACCCGCTTTTTGTCAATTTTAATAACCCTCTACTTAAGTGGGACGTACATACTTGACCGAGTCGCCCTTATGCCGGGTTCGCCGTGAACGACTCTCTTAGTGGTTATCGCATACTCGCCTAAATAGTGGCCTAGCATCTCTGGTTTAATTTCTATCGGCACAAACTCTTTCCCATTATGTACATGTATTGTTAAGCCAACCATCTCAGGCAGCACAATCAAATCCCTGCAGTGTGTCCTTAATTTAAGGGTTTGAGAGACCCGACCGTCCCTCTTAATCTTTCTTATCTTTTCTATTAGAGGCGCTTGCTCAGGTTTAATACCTCTCTTAAGGCTGCGTCTTACCCTCGCTGGAAAAAGTTTTATTAGATCCTCCATATTCATCTCGGCTAGCGCATTGATGTCATACCCTTTATATTGTGATCTTAAACTTTCTGCTTCAGACATATATTCTAGTTTTGAGTTGAGGGGTTAATAAAGGGTTGTGCCTTTCGACTGGTGCTGCCGGGGCAGCGCTTTTACGTGCAGAGTTGGGGGTAATGGTTAAGCTGGTTCGCCCATCTACATCCACTAAAGCAAACTCCCTAACGCTTACTACCAGTCATAATCATCCCCCATGGGTTGCACTTCTTTACATTTACTTTAGCATCATTACGTCTCATATTGGTAGCATAATAAGTGGGCCTCATGTTCGTTACCTATATTCTTTGGCATCATTTTTGTTACTTAAGGGCTTGCGGTGCTCAAAGTTGGAAAATTGGGAAAAATTTTACTCCTAAAGCCTACCTGACCGCCTAGCAGAGATATGCCCAACCTTTTTCCCTGGAGGCAACCGCCGGCTGATAGTCGTGGATCTACTCACAGAAGGATGGTTTCCTCCGCCATGTGGATGGCTCACAATGTTCATAGCTACTCCTCTCACTCTGGGATATTTTGTTGGCTTCGTCTTCATTAAATGATATTTGGCACCAGCCTTTAGGAATGGCTTCTCTATTCTTCCACCAGCGGCAGCAACCCCTATGGTGGCCCGGCAACGTGAATCTAGGACCTTAGAGGTACCAGACGGTAAAGTCAATATAGCTTTACCTTCACCATGAGAAACAACGGTGCAGTATGTGCCTGATGCCCTAGCTATTGAACCACCATCACCAAACTTGAGCTCAATGTTAAACACCTTGGCGCCATCTGGTACAGCTGAGAGAGGAAGAATATTACCATTAAGAGGGGGAGCGTCTTGACCTAATTCTACTTCTTGCCCTACCCAACACCCTTCCCAAGCAACGGTGAAGAAATGGTTTCCATCATATTTAATTTTTGCAATTGGAACGCCTCTTCCAGGATCATGCAGTATCTCTACAACAACACCTTTTAACCGTTGCACTAGCGGGTACTTTGCAGCGGCAACCCTTTTCCAGGTTGGGCTGCGGAAAACAGAGGTTCCTCTACCAGCCCTCCTAACCAAAATTCGCTTACCCATTCTCAAACTCACCCAAACTAAAGTATACCAAGCCGTGTCGCGATTTCCTGTGCTTTGTATTCTGGTTTAAGCCTGACGAACGCTTTCTTCTTATTGTCCATTGTGTTGATTGTTCTAACACGTTCAACTTTAACATCATAAAGACTCTGAACAGCGGCCTTTATATCTGATTTCGTAGAACGGGGGTCAACAATAAATGTAAGTGTGTTGAATCGCTCAATCATTGATATGCTTTTCTCGGTTACATGTGGGGCAAGCAGCACATTCAGCGCTTGAATTTTCTTAGTGATGTCCTCCTTCTCAGACACATCTTTTTTCTTCTTTTCTTTCTTGCTCAAAGTGACCACCCGCTTACAGACATTAACGCCTTCTTACTCCAAATAGTGAGCCTCCCAGGCACACCGCCAGGCGCAACTAATCCAATGTTTAGACCATCAACGCCAACAGCATCCACTCCAGCAATGTTTCTGAAGGCCTTAATAGCTGGCGCTGTTCCCGATGAGAAGATAACCAATGGGCCCACCCTCCGCTTAAGCCTCCTACCGCGAAGCTTACCTTTTCCGGCACGGATTTTAACACCATCCTTAACTCTTTCAACATCCATGTAAACACCAAGCTTCTGGAGAAGGAAAACCGCCTCCCTAGTATGTGCCAGTTTTTCGACGTCGTCGACTAGAACAATAGGGAATTTTTTTAATATAGCTTTATCAAAACTGTGACCACGTTTAACCACCGAGTCATAATCGGCAGTCGACGCGATCGCGGATAAAAGCGCAAGCCTCTTCTCCTTACTATTAATTCTCTCCTTAATCTTTTTATCCACACGCGGTGGATGAGGCTTATAACCTCCTCGCGTCATGGGGGCAAATCCTCCACGCCCACTTGAATGCCTTGGTATACGCGCCATCTCTCTACCCGTACCAAAACTTTCGACTGAAACCTTCTTCCCAGCTAATGGATCCCTCCCCTGCGGTTGTTTTTGCGAAGTAAAATATGCCAAAAACGCTCTTCTGACAATGTCGATACGAGGCGTCAAGTTAAAGAGTGTTGGGAGCTCGACTTCTCCTTCCACTTCCCCATCTAACGAGTACACGGGCACTTTTCTATTCAGCTCTTGAGTAAGAATACATGATCACCTCTCCTATACACTTGAAACATATTGTATCTCTGGCGCCTCCTTTAAAGGTTTAAAGTAACTACGCACAGCATTTCTCAAAATAACCAACCTCTTAGAGGCACCAGGTACAGAGCCCTGCAAAAGCACCACAGATGAGCGTGGCAACCCATAGTGCCTGAATCCACTCTTAGGTGTTATTTTAGAAGGATCCACTTCTATCGATACAATCATCTTATTTAGATCAACCCTGTTATGGAAACCGTGCTGCCCAGCGCGTGGTACTGTGGACATGACAGCGCCAGGCGTCATTGGCGAATCAGATCCTGGTCCACGCTTGGTTTTCTTGGCTTTTTTGCGCTGAATTATTTTTATTCCAAACCTTGCAACAGGACCCTCATAGCCCTTGCCTTTTGATACGGCTATAGCATCCACTATAGCGGTTGGTGCAAAAACTTCGTTTACGCTTACCTCTGAACCAAGTGACTCGAGGTACTTAAGTTGCTCACTGAGTTCGCCTCCTAACGGTATCTCAATGATCTCGGGCTTTTTCTTCGGTAAACCTGCCTTCCAAGGCTGAGTTACAACTAAGGCGCGAACAAAATGGGCAGTAGCCTTGAGCCGCTCTACGTCGACTGAGCTCTCCTTTTTAGGGAGGGAAATAACCTCACCTACTTCCTTAGGGAGATCCTTTGCCCATACCTCCCCAATCGTTCTTAGAGCTCTTTTTTCATCTATGATATAGAATCTAAGACCTGCCAAGATTACCGGAGGAGCCTCAAGAACAGTCAACGCGCGAAAAACCTCTTTACCGAACGTAGGACTATACTGATAATTATCCTTAACAATAGCGTGTATCATGCCTACCTTATAAGCGGGATAACCCAAAAGTTTTGGGCCTCCTGACTTAGGCCAACTTCTAACATGTGGCCTAATAGACTTCGCTCTTTTCCTAGGCCTAAAAGCCAAAGAGCCGTGTCTCGGAGCGCTGAGTTTTCTATGGCCCATTGTTCACACCTTTTAAATCAAGCGTAACATTCTTCAGCCAAGACAAAAATAAGTCTTCCGAATCAATACACCACTCAAGTCAACAAAGCTTCACTTAACCAAGATGGGCTCGGAGGGATTTGAACCCTCGACCTCCCGGTGTCCAAAGTATCACTTATCAGCCGAGCGCTCTACCAAACTGAGCTACGAGCCCACACTCACAAACATCCCATTAGGAAGATTTAAGCATTCATAATGACCCAATTAGCCGACCAACTTGAAAAACAGAATTCGGCGACCCAAAACACAAAATCTGGCTTACAAGCAAAATCATATTAAGGCAAATACAAAACTAAATCCCAAAGAATACTCCGATAAGCACGAACTAGGTATTCACTCGTCTATTAATGTGGTAAGGGTTAAAATGGTTTAACTAAGCTAATATAATCATACGACCAGCTAGGTTTGGTTCCGTTTAAATCTTGGTGTGTGGGTGTGTATTCAGGGTGCACATCACTTCCGATAACTCATCAACCAAGATGATTGGTTATAATGGACCACTTGTCTCTATAGTTATACCCACTTATAATGAAAAAGAAAACGTAGGCCCCATTATTCATAACCTGCATTCAGTAATGCAGAAAATTAACTATAGAATTATTTTTGTGGACGATTCAAGTCCTGACGGCACAGCTGCAGTAATTCGCATGATGGCTAACAGTTATCCTGTTGAATTAATCATTAGGCCTAGAAAAATGGGTTTAGGCTCCGCTGTAATCACAGGTGTAAATAGTACCCCATCGCCCTTTATAGTCGTCATGGATGCGGATCTACAACATGACCCAAAACTCGTAGGTATAATGGTAGAGAAGCTAACCGCAGGTTTTGATTTGGTTATCGCCTCCCGTAAAGTGCAGGGAGGTAAGGTGGTTGGCTGGAGCCCAGAGAGGAAAATCGTCTCCGACTTTGCTACTTATTTGGCACACCTATTTGTACCAAGGGCAAAAAACATTAAGGACCCACTCTCTGGATTCTTTGCCTTCAAAAGGGATATTCTGCGGGGCGTTAGCTTGGAGTCTAGGGGGTTCAAATTACTACTAGAAATTCTGGCTAAAGCACACTACAAAAGGGTGTGTGAGGTCCCATTGGTCTTTCGGGAAAGAAGAACTGGGAAGAGTAAGCTCAACTTAAACGAGTACCTACTCTTTATATCGCTTGTAATTAGCTTGGCAAAATACAGATAACGGAAATGAGACCGATGGACTGGGCGGGATTTGAACCCGCGGCCTCCCGCGTGCAAGGCGGGCGCTCTGCCAACTGAGCTACCAGCCCTTAAAGTAGATACTTACCCCAAAAACATAAGCTTTGGCTTAACCCGCAAGTACAATAATGATGCTAAGCCTAACTTTAGGTCAGCGCCTACTAAGAAGTTTGATTAGAAGATAGATAACCGCTATAACGGTGAAAATTTGCAAGTAGTCTAGTTGGGGAGGACTCTCTAAAACTATACCGTTTTTATAATAAACAATTCTAGTAAACGTGAGAAAACCAAATTCATATTTAATAGCGACGGGAACATTGACGAGCGAGTGGGGATATATCTGTAGCGACACCCATTCTAACGCTACTCCAAGCACAATTATACCTAACACAGTCAAAATGGTATTGATGAGGGAACTCTTAGAGTTCACATTATAACATTAAAGAGGTGTTTTAAAAACCTATTAATTAGTCGTCAAGCTAACGAAAACAGCGCTTGTGCATAGCTGATATAATTGGGCCAAATGCGATATAGACAAATAGCCTAGCTTACGCCGGAAATTATTATAATCTAAAGTGTTTGCTTCAAAGGGATAATTTTTCGGAAATTGCTATTTGAAAGCTTTTCTGCGCATATTACACCTGACGTGTTATCCAGACGACATGTGGGGAGCATGTTACCTACGTATCAGAGGCTAGACCGAGCAACACCACGAGAATTAGCCTTAAGTTAATATCTCACCATATTTATCACGGCGGCGAGCCACTGGACGGCCTCCGGACCAAGGGTCTGAGGACGCTCCGCCCACCGTGTGGGAGCGCGACGCCGTAAGGCGTTTGGGGAGACCCAAGCCTCTGGCACAGAAACGCTCGGCGAAACCAATACGGATGACGATGATGGTTCACTGAGGACATGGTTCCGCCTTGAAACGGTCAGGCCGCGCGGTGCAAGGGTATATGCGCCGATGAGCCCCCACATAAGGCGCAGGTAACCCGCATAGTCGAATGCCGTCTAAAACTCAAGGCGGGCTACGGGTGGCACGCCGCCACATTAGGCTTTCAATGGGTTAAGGTTTATATTTGATTACACATTCTTAATAGATCATGACATCCGCCTATGTGTTAATTAACACTGAGATAGGTAGTGAAGATGATGTTCTATCTCAGTTAAAGCAAATACCCATGGTAAAGGAAGCGTATTTAGTGTATGGCGTTTACGATGTTATAGCGCGAGTTGAGGCTCCTGACTTAGACAAACTTAAAGAAACAGTTACATGGAAAATAAGGAAACTCGATAAGGTGAGGTCGACGCTCACAATGATAGTCGTTGAAAAGCCAAATAAGTAAAATCCATGCGCTTGCACATAGGCATAGATGACACTGATAGTGGACGTGGCGGCTGCACAACCTACGTGGGTTACAGAATAACAACAAAGCTTATCGGGCGAGGGGTCAGGGTTTTAGACTACCCCCGGCTATTGCGCCTTAATCCAAATGTTCCTTGGAAAACAAGGGGCAACGGGGCCGTCGGCTTAACAGTTGAAGCCGAATCATTAGATGACATAAGTGGGGTATTGCAGGATGAGATGGATTTGGCGTTTAGAAAATATGGTTCAACTCCCGCATGTGTAGTAATCACAGAGCCTTTGAGAACAAAATTACAAGATTTTTTCACACAGGCAGTGAACAGAATAATCGACATAGACCACTTACCCCGGCTCCTTGAGGGCACCCAGTTCCCATACGTTTGGGTGAGTAGGAAGCAGGGCTTAATAGGTGCCTTAGCAGCCGCATCAAACTTGCTTGATTATGGCGACCACACATTTGAGGTTCTTGCTTATAGGCAGCAGAAATTCATAGGTACGCCTAGAAATATAGACCCTGTAAGCGTTAAAAACATGGACAGGGTGTACGCCAGCATTACCTTCAACAACGTGGATGGGGACAGAATACTAATAGCCCCCCATGGCAAAGACCCCGTTCTGCTCGGCATCAGGGGGGAAGACCCAAATAAACTATTAGAGGCTCTAGCGATGATTAAATCAGAGCCGCGGGAAGGGGCAATGGTATTTAAGACAAACCAGGGAACAGACATGCACTACGCCACAAGGAGGCTAAAAGAGGTCCGCTTAGGTGATAGTATAAGCTTGCAACTAAGGGTGCTAGAATATCCTGTGATAAGCTTAGGGGGGCACGTCTTTCTCACGCTTACAGACGGGGAAAACAAAATAAAAGCCGCGTTTTATTGGGAAACTGGAGAAGTCAGGAAAGCAGCGTCGCTACTTATGCCTGGTGATATGGTTACCGTATTCGGAGGCGTAAAGGTCTCTGTGTACCCGACAATAAACGTTGAAAAACTGCTAATAAACAAATTGGAACGCATTTATGTGCATGAGAACCCTCTATGTCCAAAATGTTTTTCAACGAGTGAAAGCATAGGGAAAAACAAGGGATATCGCTGCAGAAGGTGCAAGACATTAGTAAACGGTGGAAAAATCATACGTATCAAAAATCGCTCGCTCACCCCAGGATTGTATTTACCCCCACTGAGATATTTCAGGCACCTGATGAAGCCGCTTAAAAGGTATGGGAAAGAAAAACAGGGGTATCATTTTACCACCGACCCTTTTAAACAACTCTTATAGCACAAAAACAGCATCACAGATAATAAATCAGCCTCCAAGCTACTTAAAAAATGTTTAGGGGCACCGATATACATAAGCTGCGTTCGTGAGCTCGAAACTCATATCGTGGCATAACTTCTAAGATGCGGAATTTTCTTTAAGATATTGGGAAGTATGAGCTATAAAGTGCAGCGACCTAACACCATTGGAAAGACACATAATAATGATGGCTCGTTACATATTGAAAGCTCGTTGAACTCGATACTATTAAACTCAAGGACATTATGGGGATTGCAGATATCCTGAGAATTCAGAATGTGGCAAATAATGCAGTACTCTCCACAGCTGCCTATGGAATGCATAACATTCCTACCAAGGCAGGATCAGCATTCAAGATACCATCAGGAGACTGGACCCCCGCATGAACGCCCAAGTACTGACTCTTAACGTTTCAAGAATCCCATGTATACTAGGTGTTCAGAAGAACCCACCCGAGAAAAAGTTGGCAGGAAAGCATAATCGCCCTTAGGTATTACAACAGACACCTATACTGGTTCAAAGCCGAATCAGATTGAGGTGACTAATAATCTATTCAACGCTGACCCAGCTAAACAAAAGGGGTAAAGGCTGAGTCGAGTTCAACGTTTCTGCGCGATGCAGAGAAAGAGACATGGCTTCCCAGATGCATTCATCGGGAAAAACTACTCAATACTACAGTGGTTAAAGCCCATTTGTATGCGCTAGGAAACATATAACCCAGCTTAGAATCTTCAATGTTGTTGAGAATAGTGACACCGAAGCCATTGACTCCTCAGGTTATATAAAACTCCGCAGTGTCGTAAACTTTCTCCCCGCGTCGGAAACAAGACTTTAATCGAGCATATAGATCAAACAATACTACAAGAAATATAAAAGTCTCTATGACGCGGTAACTGGGTAGCTATGGAGGCATATTTCTCTGATATTGAAAGCACATGTGGATAGCATACAGCAGGAAATGGCATGCATGATATGGGGGGAGACAGGCCTTAAGGCACTCTATTATCGCATAACGTGAGAAATCATAGCGGGTTAAAAGGCTACGAAGTAATGCTGGTCCTCAAAAGCTAATGTAAAAATTGATTATATAAGCCCTAAAATAAATAAGATTACAACTTAACCTTAAGGCTTAAATTACAATATGGGGGATAAATTGAACTAGCGGGGTAGGGGAGCCTGGTTACCCCGCAGGGCTCATAACCCTGAGGTCGGTGGTTCAAATCCACCCCCCGCTATCACACAACAAATAGGTACGGGTTAAATTATTTGTACATTTAGAGGCTGTTAACACAATGGCAGAGGTTAGTTTATTCGAAATTGTTCTCAGCATAACCCGCTTTCCGTCGAAAAGTGAGTCCGAAGACCTAAAGGAGAACTAGGAGTACATATCGAGAAAAGAGTTAACTTCGTCTTTATGCAGCAATCAAGCACAGATTACAAGTTTCAGAAGACGACTTGCCTTAAACTCAAGTAGCCTCAAAATGCATTAATGCAAATGCTCCATTAAAGCTAATCTTGGTCTTACCCATAGCCATGTATTCACTGCAAATATAAACGACACTATTGTATTCAAAAATATGGTTCAAGAAGTTGTAGAACCAACATTTCAAGACATAGTTGAAGCACAGGGTAGGATCAATGACTTTGTTAAGAAAACACCATTAGAACACAGCAGTTCATTTAGCAAGTTGGTGGGAGGAGATATATGGCTTAAGGATGAAAACCTACAGAAGACTGGCTCATTCAAGATAAGAGGTGCTTTAAACCGCATACGCGTTGCCTCCACAGGTGAATTGAGTGCTGGTATAGTTACAGCCTCTGCTGGAAATCATGCGCAAGGAGTAGCCCTAGCTTCTTCACTCAACGGCCTAAGAGCGAAAGTGTTTATGCCAACATCGACTCCGCCGATTAAGGTGGAGGCAACCCGTTCATATGGGGGGGAAACCATCTTAGTAGGAGAGAGCTTCGAGGAGGCGTACAACGCAGCGATAGAACATGCGGAGAATACGGGAGCACTGTTTGTTCATCCATTTAGAGATAAATATGTTATCGCTGGGCAGGGAACAGTGGGTTTGGAAATATATCAAGACCTCCAAGAGCTTGATTACGTGATCGTGCCTATAGGTGGCGGAGGACTGATCTCTGGCGTCGCAATAAGTCTAAAGAAACTGAACCCAAGAGTAAAGATAATTGGTGTGCAAGCTACCGGCGCAGCCCCAATATTTCACTCGTTCAAATCGGGTAGACCAACTGAGATTGCCACCGTCGAGACATTCGCAGAGGGAATAGCTACAAAGAAAGCGGACAAACAAATGTTTGATATAATTGAAAAGTATGTGGATGACATAGTAACCGTTACCGATGATGAGATAGCCCACGCCATAGTTCTGCTCTTAGAAAGAGCGAAGTTGGTTACGGAAGGCGCTGGTGCCGCCTCGCTTGCCGCTGTATTGGCAAACAAGCTGAATGTTAAAGACAGAAAAACCGTGTGTATTCTAAGCGGTGGTAACATAGATCTGTTGACACTTGACCGTGTCCTAGATAGAGGGCTCAAAACAGCTGGTAGAAGACTGAAAATAAGAGTTGTTTTAAAGGATAAGCCAGGTCAACTACGTAACCTGTTAGATGCTATCGCAAAAAACGGTGGAAATATCTTATCTATCGACCACGACAGAACAAACACAAATATATCACTTGGCCTAGCATATGTAACCTTAAACGTTGAAACACTAAACTATGACCAACAAGAAGAGATAATAAAGGCTATAGGCAATCAAGGAATACCCATCGAAAAGCTGTAAAAACGAATGATTACGGTTAAAATAGAAGCTACGCTAAGAAACCCTTTTAGGAGTGCGACACAGCTAAAAATTATGTTAAATGAGGATAAAGGACCCCGAATAATAGTTGAGCCCCCAGGACCGAAAGCGGTCAAACTAATCGAAGCAGACAAAAGATACATAATGCAGTCTTTTAACAGATGGTATCCATTAGTCGTCGAACGTGGGTCTGGCTCTTATATTTATGACGTGGACGGCAACAAGTACCTCGATTTTAACGCAGGTATCGCAGTAATGTCCTTAGGGCACGCTAATAAATCGACTATAAAGGCTATAACGGAACAGGCCCAAAAGCTTATGCACTATTCATTTACAGACTTTCTCTACGAGCCAGCGACGAAGCTCGCCGAAAAGCTATGTGAAATTGCCCCCCAAGGCCCTGATAGTAAGGTGTTCTTCGCAAACAGCGGAGCAGAGGCCAACGAGGCAATGATAAAGGCTGCAAGATGGACAACCAAACGTCAATACGTGCTCGCCTTCACAGGCTCATTTCATGGGAGAACACTGGGTGCACTCAGCCTCACCGCGAGCAAGCCAGTTCAAAGAAGATATTTCGGACCACTACTCCCTGGAGTTGAACACGTTCCCTTCCCCTACTGCTATAGATGCCCCTTCAAGCTCGAACCAAGCAGCTGTGACTTCTACTGTATTGACTATATCCAGGAACAGACCTTCAGATACACTCCCCCAGAGGAAACCGCGCTCTTCATGGCTGAAGCAATACAGGGAGAAGGAGGATATATACCAGCTCCAGAAGGATACTTTCAAAAGCTAAAAAAGCTACTAGATAAGCATGGGATACTATTAGGTGTGGATGAGGTTCAAAGCGGGATGGGGCGAACAGGTAAGTGGTTTGCTATAGAACACTTTAACGTAAAACCCGATTACGTGAGTATGGCTAAGGCTTTGGGTGGTGGGCTACCATTAGGCGCACTTATTGGCCGCGAGGAACTAATGGAGCTTGACCCTGGATCACACGCTAGCACTTTCGGCGGAAACCCTGTGGCTTGTGCCGCCGGGTTAAGTGTATTTGAGGAAATAGAAAACAGAAATCTACTACAGGATGTTATGAGGAAAGGAGAGTATGCTATGAAGAGACTAAGAGAAATTCAGGCTAAGCATCCAATAATTGGCGACGTTCGCGGTAAAGGTTTGATGATTGGTGCGGAACTCGTTAAAAACCCAGACACTAAGGAACCGGCAAAAGAGGAGCTGCAAAGGATAATAGTTGGGGCTTGGAAAAACGGATTAGTGGTCATAGGCGCAGGTGAATCAACTATAAGATTATGCCCCCCGCTCACAATTACCCAAGATGAGCTAGATATAGGATTGGAGATATTGGAGAAACAAATTAAAAACGTAGAGCAAAAACTCTAGGCGACACCCCGCACCCCTTTATTTCTACTGGAGTACTTGGAGAAAGTATATTATATTTTCCTTTCTTTCTTTCTTTCTCAAATCTTTAATCTATAATTTCGAGTGGATGCAGTTGAACAAGTGGTGTGTGTGAGTATTAACATGGTTAACAGTTAAGTTTATGGGTGTAATTGTTAATTCTTCATACCCCTCTAGTTCCACTGCAGCAACTCGAACCAATATTAACAAAACACATAGTTTGTGTTATCAGAATGAGTAACAGTGATGTTAACAGTTAACTTTATAACACCTTCCAAAATGATTGTTGTGCCTCTGATGCCCAAACGATTCAGATTTGAAGTAATTGATGATAATGGTAACAAGATCAGCTTGGGATTAGAGGGTTATTTCTCAAAGGAGCAGGTGGAACGGTTGCTTCGTTTGGTTTCAGAGGTCAGTGAAATCAAAGGCCTCCAACAGAGGCCCTTCGATGAGAGTACGATATTCGGGAAAGTGGCCTCTCTTATTAACGATATCAGCACCGAGGAATGGGTTTCATCTGGGTTTATCAGAGATGCTTATCAGCAGCGTTTTGGTGAAACCATTAGTCTCCCAATAATATCAACCTACTTAGCCAGACTGTGTAAGATGGGGTACCTCGAGAGGAAGGGCGGTTCAAGGAGAATGGTTTACCGCCTAACCAAGGCTAAGCGTTCAGATCAAGCCCAATATGAGTGATACAACTAGGCAGAAAAACACACCTATGAATATGAATTTTCGTCCGATGCTAAGCGCAGAGTACATTTCGTCTAATTTATCTCCGAAAACGGTTGCTTTGAATACAACTGTAATTTTCCTGTAAAACGTAGGGTACATGGTTTCCTCCGCTTGCTTAACACATTTTACTATCGATTCGAGTAGCTCATTTGCGCTTAGAGAGCCGCCGGTATAATAGCCAGGTTCCTTACGTGTAATCCCACTATTCCAGTGGTTGTCCGTAGTTGTTACTTCGCAAAACTCATACCCCATGCTCTTGACAGCTTCCTCAATCTTCTTATTTAATCCGCAGCTTAGATTATTCGCATCGATACTAATAAACGCGACCTTCCTGTCTCCATTAAGAACCAAGGCACTAATTCCTCCAGGCGCTATATCCAGCACGTCTAGGCGACGATTTGCGTAACCAGCCGATTTAATTGAGAAATTTGTTAATGGTTTGCCCGTGGCCTCATTAATCATTTGCGTCAGCATCATTACTTGATCCGCATTGTATTGAGCGCTCGCTTGATCACAGAGCGTGTTGTGGCGGTCAATTAAGTCTAGACCACTATTAACCATGCGGGTTATTTGCATCGGCAAATCCTCGGTGCTATCTTCCTTACTAATAAAGCCCAGCTTGTTGCCACTAAACTCATACACGCTCAGCTTTATCTTACCTTGGTGGCTTTCAGCGTACCCTACGTTATCCAGTTTTGTGAATGGTGCAGTGCTAGTAGTTATGGTTTGTTCTATTAACCTAACTAGGTCTCTCGTGTCCTGTCTGCTTGCAATATTGAGTGAGTGGTCTGAGGCTCCATGGAACACCAGAGGTCTATGTTCACTTAAAATTTCATGAATTATACTTGGAAGTTCACCGCTACCAATTGATTTCGCTGGTCCAGGATGTATGTATGGAACAATGATGGTGGCGATTTTATCATTATTATTCTTAAACTCATGGATTGATACGTTTAGTTCAGATACCTGCCCAACCTTTTTACATAAATCGTCAAAAGCGTATGAGGATCTATCCATCCACGACATTGCAAAGCTATTGATTAGCTCTAGCCCATTAACGGAGCCCAAGCGTATGCTTGATATCCTCTCACGGATAATTAGAGCTGTTAAAATCGTTAGCATATAATCGAGTAAAAATGTTAAAAGGCCGATTTTCTCTAATGTGAAGTAGTCATACGTCGCGACGAACGTGGCTGTGATTAGAGCTCCTTTAAAGATATTGGCTTTAAATCCGGCAATAAGCACTAGGAGAAGTAAATAGGAGATAACGGTTATAGTTGCCAAAAAAATGATGCTCGATATAGAGTTCACAGGCTGAATGAAGTCCACAATCAGTATCAATGTGAGCGGCGTGTTTAGATACACATATATATAAAAAGCTCTTTTTAGAGTGAAATTCCTATCTGTAATAAGTAGTTTTGCGACAAATGGGTTAAGAATTAAGATAGGGGTTAGCGCAAAAGTTAGATATATTCCAGATACAAGGTACTTCGTTAGGCTGAGTAAGAGCCCTTCAAATGTAATAAATAATATGCTATAATGGGTTGGGGGCGCCTTTAGGATCAACCCTCTTCCCCAAACCTTTGTAGTATCACTCATGCTAGTTTATGGAGAAGTTTGAAGCTAAGGTTTAAGTTGCTCGATTAAACCAAATAAAAACGGTTCTATGAGCTCAACTTATGAGGCCTTGGTGCTAGATGAACCGTGCTCCAGGTGCAACTTTCCAAAAATCGAGATGCGAAGGTTGGTTTATAGGTTGCCAAATGAGTTTGAGGTTCTTGTATTTGTCTGCCCAAACTGTGGTTATCGTCAATCATATGTGACGGATTTGAATAGTAAAAAACCAGTCAGATATATCGTATATGTAAATCAGCAAAACGACCTTAATACACTGATATATAGATCACCTCAAGCAGACATAGTTATACCAGAGCTTGGGTTGGAGATAAATCATACTGGCTTCACGCAAGCAAAAATTACCACCGTAGAGGGGTTTCTGCTGGAAGCTAAGAACCAAGTGGAGGCTTTGTTTACTAAAAGTGAAGCTGAGAAATTCTTAGCTATGTCTGAGGCTGCCCTAAAAGGGCGGTTTAGGTTTACCTTTATTTTGGAAGACGAATCAGGTGCTTCTTGGGTTAAAGCAAGTAGCGGAACAAATTATAAAGTTGAATATCAACAAAACGCATGAGACTTAGAAGCCCTCATTTTCGAAATAGCTTAAATTTGGGGTGTGATTATTCTCAAAGGGGCCCGTAGCTCAGCATGGTAGAGCAGCGGACTCTTAATCCGAAGGTCGGGGGTTCAAATCCCCCCGGGCCCGCTTGGGATCCATATTGGCCATAGAATCTTCTAAACCTCAAATTTCTATTAAATATGGACTACATTAGATGATTAATGTTGTAGGAATCCAGTCCTAACGGAATACGGTAGGCGTACACTTAAATAAAACATAATGGCCTTAAATATTGTAAGGTGGGCTCGCCCGGATTCGAACCGGGGACCTCCACCATGTCAAGGTGGCGTCCTAACCAGACTAGACGACGAGCCCTATCTTCTTAGTTCCTGTTTTTTGAGTCTGAGATTCTTGCTGTGACATCTCCGGCATTTTACTGCGCTTAGCGGTGCTTTAGCCCCACAGTTTCGGCACACTTTGTATTTAAGAAGGTATCTTGCCGCGATCTCCCTTTCTATTGGGTCGGCTATAGGCATTTTAACACACCAAACCAGGCATTCTTCTTGGCTGTAGTCATTTTAGTTTTTCTATTATGACGAAGGCCTGCGTTTCCTCTACTCCCTCTATTGATGAGACCTGTTTGAGGAAGTTGTCCAGGTTGTTGTATTCAACTATTGCGATGAGGTCTGTTTCCCCGGTGACTCTGAATAGCTCGTTCGCACCGCTCTGCTTGGCTTTCTCGTAGACTTGGTTCCTCGCCTGCGGGGACACCTTTATGTGGACGAATGCCTCTACGGTTGATTTACCCAGCGCGGCTATGCCCTCAGGGGTTATGTCCACGAAGCCGCGTCCAGTTCTGACGTACTTTGCGGCCTTTAGCTTTCTAAGATGGATGCTTAAGGCCTGCCTTGAAATCCCGAGTTCTTGGGCTATTTCAGCCTGTGATTTGCTCACCGAATACACCTTTGTAACCTTCGCGTTCCCAAAAAGTTTCTCTAACAACTGATATTGCCTTTCCGTGAGCCTTTTTGACATAATATAATAGATAAACATAAAGGTATTTATACTTTTTGGTAAAAATTATTCGAAAGATGCTCAAAGATAGTGTTACATCCAGGAAAAATTTAAGTCTAACTAAGTGTTATAGTTATACTTATATTTTGAGCACACGGATTTAACAATGATAACCATGAAAGCTCCTATTTGTAATTTTTGTCTTACAAGCACAATATTGTGCTCAAGCGATCAAGCAAAGCTTGATAGTGGGAGGATTTCCCAGCTTGAAATAGATGTCTCAAGGGCGTTATTTAAGCTTGAGAAATCGCACAAAGCGATCGCTTCCTCGAGAATCTTAGGCGCTAGATCCGTTGACGGCATTATAGTAGTATTTGTTGAATCACAGATTCCTATAAGCTTGGGTGAAGTGTTCTCTATTAATAAAGATGCTAGCTCAGTGATCTCTAAGGATGTAAGGATTATTGAGAAGAATGCGCCGCTCAATAAAATAATCCAAGAACTATTGCTACCAATAAAGGTCGTTGGAGTTTCTAATGTGTGGCTTCCCGATGGGTCGAGTTTTATAAAGGTTAAGCTCAACGGAAGCCCAAACAAAAATGATGTGAAAACATATGTCCACAAGCTTAACGGTGTTGTTAAAGAGGTTTTGGGGTTAGAAATTTTCTTGGAGGATTAGCGTCTCCTAAAAATGATAGAACTACGGTAGCATACATACCCCTGTGTAGTCTGAAATATAACCATACGTTGGTCTTATCGATAAGATACCGTGGCTTAATCACCCAAAAATAAAGTTGCCTCATAGAGCCTTTAAAATCCCCCAATAAGGTGGCCCTAAAGTCGTTTGGTGTCAGTCCGTCCTCGGAAAGTACTTCGGTAACAATTTTTCCGAATTCATCTGTTGTTTTTTCCAGGTTTGTTCCAGGGAGCGAACCAATGAAGTATAACTGTCTGCTGTCTATCTTTTCGGCAACCCTACCATTAATCAGCCTGATTTTAGATTTCACCGGTAATCCGTTTAGATCTTTTGGGGCCACCATAATCTTAGTTTCGGGTAAAAACGGTGTCTGACCAGAAAATTTTTCGAGTGCTCTATTAAAAACATGCGCTTGATATGCATTAATGAATAACCTAAGTATAGCTGGTGGTAGCGATAAGAGTGCTTGCTCATCATTCTTGGAGTTATCAAGCGATTTTTGAAGTAAACCTTCATACCATCCGTTTCTGCCTTCTAGAATCTTTTTAACTGCACAGGGGTAGTCTCTTTTAAGGAGGTATAATCCAACAAGGTGTGTGTCATTATCGAGTGCCCCAAATCTCTGTGGTCCGTAGTACGCTGGGAGAGGCCTCCTATAGAGGGAAACAAACCTTTCAGCTAAGGTCAAAGGCTCCTCAACGCTCTTTAAATGAATTGAGAATGCATTGCCCCAAACTTCACTTGTGGACATATGGGTATACCTTGTGGATAGAGGGGTGAAGCGTATATTCCTAGAGTTAAACCCCGCCACTTCTCCTTCTATACTTACGAATTGCCAGCTTATGGAGTGGGCGTCCTTTAAGCCTCCATAGCCTACTGTATTAGCCCTCAAACCTCTCTTTATATTAAATATTGCATTTATTGTGGATATGCCTCTTTTATAGAGTATGCCGAAAGTTATTTTCCCTTTGCCCATATGGTTTGTTATGTTGGTTTGCGAGGCCTCTAGACCACTAATATGTATTTCTGACACTTGAAAGCATTCTTCTTTCTCACATAACGTTAGGGGAAGTGTGTTCTTGTCATTATTGTAGGGTACGGGGTTAGTCATAATAGTTTTAAGCCCCCCGTTAGCCTGTCGATAATAGCCGCTGGGGCAGGTCCAAAACCCACGCAGGTAAGGGTGCCGGCTGAAACTTGAGTTAACCCTGCATCTAAAACTGGGCTATATGGTATTGATAGCTTCTCAGCCATCGTCATGAGTCCCTTTAATTCCTCTTCGCTGTTTACTTTAACAGCTATCTTTTTCCAACCGCTTTCTATCCAGTTTTTTACCCATTCTGGTCTTTGTATCTTACACGTTTCGTATGCGGCAATTGAGGCATGTGCGACCTGAACAGCTATCTTACCGCAGCCCATATGTAAATCCCGTCTTACAACCATCACTTGTTTGTATTCTTCTGCACCCATTCGAAACAATTATAGTTGTGTGAGATTTAAGTTATTTTGAGATGAACATTTTTGTTGTGGGTGGTGGCCCGTCTGGTCTACTGGCCGCCGCTAAACTTTCCGAAGCGGGTTTTAAGGTTACAGTGATTGAGGAGCACGCGAAGGTGGGATTTCCTGAGCATTGTACAGGCATCGTAAGGGAGAATTTTGTCAGCCTTGTTGGATACAGCGACCTTAAAAGTATAATATTGGCGAAGTACACGGGTGGGTACATTTCTCTTGAGTTGGGTGATGAAATACATCATGTTGATACGGGAAGCATCAAGGCGGTGATGATTGATAGACCGCTCTATGAGCGTTTGTTAAGCGACTACGCATCTTGCGCAGGAGCACAGATTATGCTCGGTAAACCCGCCAAGATAGTTAGGGCGGGGGATTCATATGTCGTCAAGCTCGAAGATCAAGTATTTAAACCTGATTTGATTATTGGAGCCCGTGGACCAAGAGCTAACCCAAACCTTAAGGTAATAACCGGACTTCAAGCGTATGTTTTATCCCCTAAGAGTCTCGAGCAAGGATCTTTATATGTAGCCTTTTCGCATTTCTTCGCAGATTTTTTTGGTTGGATGGCTCCTTACGGGGATGGTACATTGGTAAAGGTTGGCGTTGCTTCCGCGAACAAAAATTTAAGGCGGTCTTTAATCAAGCTGGGGCAAACCTTTTTAGGTGCGAATTATAAAGTTAAGGCTTACTTCGGCGGTTTGGTTGTAGTCGGGGCAAGGGAGCTTGTCCCAAACATTGGCGGTTCCAATTATGTCCCGATAGGTGATGAAGCAGGTCTGGTTAAACCCCTCACTGGAGGCGGTCTTGACCTTGGTGTGCTCGGTGTAAAGATTTTAGTTGAAGATGTTTGTCAAGGCGGACTAGGGTTAGAAAAATACCGAATGTGGCTGCGCAAATCCCGGTTTAGATTATTTGAAGCCCAAATACTTAGGAGTATCCTTTTTAATCCAAGCGGTATTAACAAAATACTCCTTGCTAGGCTACTTAAAACTCAAGGTCTAGGTAATAGTTTAAAACAGGCTGATTTCGATGACCACGTTGGCGCCGCGCTCAAGCTCATACCATTATACCTTCGTAGTTCAGTTGAAGGGTTTTTATAACAGTATATTGAATAGTTTTACTATGGTTGAAAGCTTAAACGCGGTTAATATAGCTCTCCCACTTTGTACTTCGTGTCGCACACCCATTATCCCAAGTGAGAAGGGTACGAAATTTTTCTGCCCTAAATGTAACACGGTCATTATCTGGAGATGTTCGAGGTGTAGGAAGACTGGTACACTGTATAGATGCCCTAACTGTGGTTTTGAGGGACCTTAAAGGGGTTTAATCTTTGATTGTTCACGTGGGCTTTGGCTGATAAATTTCTCTAGCTCGTTTTCATCCTCCAAAAGATTACCGATTACGACGCCATCCGCCCCACACTCCTCAATGCTCTTAATGTAATTCCAATCCCTGATCCCTCCACCTACGATTAGTGGCACATGAGTTATCCTTTTCACACGTTTAATGACCTCTAATCGAATAGGCGTCCTTACACCTGATCCGCCTTCTAGATATATGAGCTTAAAGCCCAAATACTCAGCTGCGAGCGCATATGCTTCAACCAGTTCTGGTTTATCGTACGGAATTGGTCTTGCGTGGCCAACGTAGCCCGCAGTACCCCCATCACCCATAATGATGTACGCTGTCGAAATCGCTTCTAGACCCATTTTTCTAATTATTGGGGCGGCTTGAAACTGCTGATCAATTATATAGAAAGTGCTTGAAGAGTTGAGTAAGCTTAGAAAAAGCACAGCATCGGCGTAAGGGCTCAAATTACTTGTGCTGCTCGGGAAAATAATCACTGGTTTATCGGTATTCTCTTTAAGCGTTCTTACAATTGAATCAACCTTATCCTGCCAAATCGTCGTGCTCCCGCCAACGAGAAAGGCGTCAAAAAACCCCAGATCCTTTCTTGATGCTAATTGTCTTGCTTTATCGGGTGAAAACTTATCTGGGTCTAGTAAAGCGAACATTAAAACTTTGTTTTTACGTCTTTCAATAAGCGTGTTAAGTACGTTAACCAAGATTCTCTCCCCCAAGCATTGACAAAAGGGCGTAGTAAGCATCGATAGGTTCGGAACCAGCTGCAACCGAAAAGCTTTTTGTCAACCCACAATAGGCGCACTTAGCGGTTACTGCCCCATCTTTTTCAACCTCCAGTCTTAAGGGGAACCCTTCGCATACGGGGCATCGGAAAACCTTTGGGGGGGTCCTTTTGGTTTTAAGTACTATCTTGCGTTTTCTCCTTCTTCCACCCATAACCTATTATTCACCCCAAAACTCCCTTGTCCTAATATATTCTTGCTCTGCTTTGAGTATTTCCATATATAGTTGACGTTCATCGAGTATCCTGAGCCTTAATATATTTTTAGCTGTTCTCGGTCCGACTCCGTAACCACTTAGAACGATAATACCTAATCTACCGTAGTCGAGGAATAGGTTGGCGCTCTCAACAAGCTCACTCTGCACCTTCCCAACTTCTTTATCACGAGGTTTAACGTTGTTTCTCAGGTTCTTAAGCGCCTGTTTTATCCCGCTAGAATAGGGGGCAACAAAGCCTATGTACTTGGACCCGCAATTGGGGCATTTGAACCCTTCTTGAAGTTCACTTACTTTGATCAGCGATTCGTATTTAAAGCAGCTTAGACAGACGCTGAGGTACGTCTTATTCTGAATTCTTGTTTTAACGATATCAGACAAATCTGTGTTTTCGTCGGTTTTTGTTAATGGTGCTGAAAAGCTTTTTAGAAATATTTCGGCGAGTATTTTCATTTCTTTGTCGTGCGATAGATACACTCTCTTCGTCGATAGTATAGTCTTTATGCCTTGGAGGCTTAATAGATCAGTGAATATTTCGTTTAAACCTTCTTTTGCAATTACAGATGATAGTATCATTAGATGGGTTCTTCTTGCACCATAGCGCTCTATCATTGAGTCAACGTCGACCCCAAACCTCCTTGCAACACTGAAAAACCTATCGGTAAATTTTCCGAATCTACTTGCTCCTTTGATTATAACTTCTTCAACTTCACTGGTGTTTAGGCTCACCAATACGTCGTAAAGATTTTCAGGTCTTACCCCATCTACTGCAACACCCATGGAGGCTGAATAAACCCTGCAGGTTATTCCCATTTCCCATAATAACTCTTCTACTAGGATGGCCAAAGCCCTGTTTCCCTTTGTTCCAAGTGGTGAAATTATTACGGTGGTGTTCGGAAGATTTGTTGGTACTATTGTGATTGAATTGTGTATTAATCTTATACGTGGAATACTGAGTAGGACTTGTTTTGCTTGTTCGCTAAGTGCCACATGTCTAAAGATCTTTTCACGTTTTGCTTGTAACAGATCAACCACCCGCTGTGAGACATATGGATCAACAGGTAGCGTGTCACCACTCCACGTTGGTATCGTGGCGCTACTTGGGGTGGTTTGCTTGACATTAATTGTTTTAGATCCATAATCGATCGACACTATTTCCCAGGAGGCCTTACCGAGAACAATCTTGGCGTTGGTGTCACAAAATCTTTCCACGAAGGCTCCGTCGAGTATACCTATGTTCCGTCGTGAGGCGAGGTCTCTAACAACGTACTGTTGAATAGAAATTATCGTGCTAAGATTAGAGTAAAAGTAGGATTTCGCCCTTGGGCCAATAGAAATAGTTTCGTCACTTACTCTTATCTGTTTATTGTGATTTAAGAAATGAACAACGGATTCAAATTCGTTTTCTGATAGTTTACGGTATGGGTACGTTGATCTAAATAGTTTTAATAGGTCATGCTTAGTGGATGTCCTTTTAACTAATAGATGTGCAACTATTTGATTTGCTAGAACGTCTAATGGTTTCATGAAGACGCTGGGTTTTTCCAGCCATCTATATTTTAATAGTAGTGTGCATGCTATGCTTTCTAAAAGATCAAATGGGTTAAAAGCTATAATTGTACCTGTTGATGTAGAACCGATTTTGTGTCCTGACCTACCCATACGCTGTGCTAATGTTTCAACTGTTCTAGGCGAACCCACTTGGATGACTTTATCAAGTCGGCCTATATCCATCCCCAATTCCAATGATGATGTGGCCACGACAGCTGTTAGTTTGTCTTGTTTAAGGTTTTTTTCCACCTCCAGTCTTTTAGCTAGAGAAAGTGAGCTGTGGTGAACATCGAAATCATCTTTTTCAGCTTCAAGTGTTTTTGCTAGAGACTCACTTAAGTGTCTGGTGTTAACAAAGATTATAGTTTTTCCTTGGATATTGTCTATTATCTTATCTCTTAGGTCATCAACTTTATTATAGTTGTTTATAGTGTCTATACTAATGTTATATTTCCTCTGTGATTCTAAATAGATCACTTTCCCTTTTTCCCCAATAAAAAAGTCACGAATCGTTTTTCCGCTTTTTACTGTAGCCGATAAGCAAATAACTTGAACGTCGCGGTCTAAATACGCCTTAAATCTCGCAAGACCTAGAATTAGTTGAGTGCCTCTCTTTGACTGCACCAGTTCATTTGCCTCATCAATCACTATGTGGTCTACTTTCATTAGTGATGAAAGGCTTTGAGTATCACTTATTAGCGCTTGGAAGGATTCAGGGGTTGTGATAAGCAGATTAGGCGGGTTGTGCCTTAGATGTGAGCGAACCTTAGGAGGGGTATCCCCATGTCGTAGCCCAACGCTTAATCCGAGTTTTTCGGCAAGCCAATAGATTCTTTCTTCTATATCCCTATTAAGAGCCTTTAATGGGGTGATATAAATTATTTTTGTATTTCCAACGGTCTCCTGTGGATTTTCAATTAATTTGGTAAATAGGGGGAGTAGAGCTGCTTCGGTTTTACCGGAGCCAGTCTCGCTGCAAATTACGGCGCTAAAACCCTGAAATATTGGTTCAAAGGATGCTGACTGTATACTCGTTAGTTCAGGAAACCTCTGGGCAACTACCTCTAGTACCTTTTTAGAGCTCAAGTCATTCATTAGTCCTGCTTAGGTTTAATATGTTTCCCCTGGCTTTTAGTTTCATGTTTAACTTTACGCTTTTATCATATGTAGGACTTATCCTTTCGTTATTTGTGTTTGTTACGGTAATCGCGTTAGCCATGCTCCAATCAGGAAAAGAAGAGGTTGCTTAACGCGCATTGGTTGCTATATAACACATGAATGCGAGTAAATGTTTGCAGAATTCGTCTCTTCGGTACACAAAATTTTTCATGTAAAAGTCACTACATGAGCAGTAATAAAATCCGTAAATAGTGTAACTTTTCTTACATTCGACAACAATGACACGGTTTTTTTCAACTATAAATTCTGAGTTATTGAGAACTTCTAATACTGACCGAGTTTTTTCCCTCGCGAACTTCTTTAGGAAATCCTTGCTCGTCCCTATAGCATTCGTGGGAATACTTTCCAATATGTTTTTGGCTGTAGACTCTAAATCTTTGTACCCCATAAATTACTGATAGCGATGGTGCTAACTGCACATATAAACCCACCCGCTCTGTATTTTACGTCGAGTAAGAGCCTTATTATCGCCGAGTTGCATTTGGGTTTGGGTATTGTGGCGTCAAATACGGGAATAGCTGAGTCAATATTTCAAGTGTGCTTGAAAGATTTGATAATGCTTGCTAATAAAGTTGAAGCCAAACGATTAGTTATTAATGGTGATTTTAAAGAGTCTATTGGGAAACCAAGCCAATACGAACTGGAGTTGATAAGAAGATTTGAGAAGCTTACGGAAAAACTTTTTGATGAGGTTATCTTGGTTAAGGGTAACCATGATGGCTCGATTACTGACTATGTAGGTTTCCGTGTTGTTTCTTCACACAGTTTCATTGAGGATGGGGTAACTATTAACGTGCAGCATGGTCACACGGTTAATCCTAAGCCAAGCGTGCTTGTTCTCGGCCACCTCCATCCCTCAGTATGTTTACCAGATGGTTCAAAAATATTCGCTTGGGTATTTCTCACACATAAAGAAGGTGTCATGAAAGACCGTTTGAGCAAAGTAATTATAATGCCTCCCTTTAACAGATTTGTCGGCGGAGGCTCTCTCAGGCAGTCTAAATTAATCAATAGGCTCAGTTTCAACCCAAACGAGTGGGAGAGCGTGGTTGTGGGGGTTAACGGCCTGATTTTCGGTGAGTTAGGGAGCTTTGCTTCTGAGTGTTAATTATAGCTGTTAGCTTTTTCTCTAAAAATTTAACTAGGTGAGAATTGTCTTCCATACTCAAAACTTGGCCGCAGTTAGCACATTTAAAATCTTGTTCCATTGCTTCATCAAAAGTATATCTCCTGCATTTTTGCGTACAAACAAAAAAGTTTTGATTCTTTTCATAGTCATATCGTTTCCTGATTTTCTCGATAATGTTATTTCGCTTAAAGTCAATGTACGTGTTAAAAAAATCTCGATTTATCTTCCAGTAAAACGTTACCCAATTCGTTTTTTTATCAATATCCTTTCTAAATATAACGAGTTTGTGTTTATCAAGGTTATATATTATTTGTCTTATAACGTTCGGTTTAACCCTAAAAACTCTGCTTAAGGTATCATCTGTCGTTTCACCGTTTTTAGCTATATATTCGAGTACTGCATAGCCTTCAGGGCCTGTAAGTTTGTAAGCGACAGCTAAAAGCTTCATATCGAATTTACTAAGTTTCCTCATCCGATCCCACGGTCCCCGTAATAGATATTCCTCCCTTACCTTTTAAGCTTGGGTTCATTCTAACTGTTCCTTCCGTATATCGAGGCCAGTTTCCGCCATGGATTTTATCCAAAAATATCGCTAGGGCGGCCACCTCGGAATGAGGCTGATTCGTTATCGAGATATTGTAGTCTGCCAAGGTGTACATTTTGGCGGGTACCTTAGAAGATCCAACCATGACCAAAAAAGGTTTGCGTCGAACATGACGCAGAAAGTAAAGCTCGCTTAAAACGTTCCTTAGGTCCTCCCCATACATCGAAAGATTGATAATCACGCCACCTAAAGATCGCCACGCGTTTATCACGCGCTCCGCAGCTACTGAATCTCTAACCCAAAATCCTCCTCCCCATGCAGTATTTAGGCTATTGATCTTTTCCATTATTTCCTTTGCCTCCGTGTCCGCGATTATTACGCCGTTGGCCCCAAGCGCCCTTGCGGTGAGACATGTGTGGGTGGTTACCCGGAAGTCTCTTGGGCGATGGTTTAATCTTAGAACTACTATTTCTGAGTTTTTAAGTAGGTCGGTTAATTTGGCTAGGTTTTCTTCAATCGAAGTCCTTAAGTTTTGCGACATGCCGTAATTCCAACCCCGATTCACCCTGACTACTCGGCTTAAGGAGTTGTGTGTTTTCACGCTTGGTTAAGAGTGTGACATGTAGAAATCGTTCTAGTTTTTTAGCAGTTTCTATATCTGGCTGCAGCCTTCCAGCTTCGATTCTACGTAACACACTTTCTTTAATTCCGACCTTTAACGCCAGCTCAGGTATCGTTGCCCCATTCTTCTCTCTCGCCTCCTTCACTATCTGAAAGTAATTATCAATAATATCATAGTCTGGCTCCCGAATAGCGGGGCTCTGCCAACTACGCATCCTAATCAACGTCGACTGTTCTCCTTGTTTTTGCGTGTATTTCCTTTTTTCATTGTTCAAGCACTGTTTGCAGACAAAAAGTTTCTCCCCATAATGATTAATTGGCGTTAGGGCTTCATTGCTCATTCTACCACACATTTCACAGAAAGAAGGCATTCTTGCTGCCCAGATTTTATATTGTTCCTCTGACTTATAATCTCTGTTGTGGCTAGCTTATGAGTGAATATGATGCCAATAAAGTTGAAGATCAGGGTAGAGGCACTAAACCAGGTGAAAGTGAACTATACCTCCGTTTTAAGGAATTAGAAAACAAAATAAGGCTCTTAGAAGCTGAACGGGCATCCCTTCTGATAGAGCGTGAGCAGTATGTTCGTGATTTGGAATATATGCGTAGAGAATTAGAACAAGCTCGCAGTTCACCGCTTGTTGAGGCGTCGGTGGTTGAGGTTCTGGATGATGGCAGGGCGGTTGTTCATAGTTCGAATGGACCTAATTTGGTTGTTTATGTTTCGCAAAATATTGATCTTAAGCAATTAAAACCCGGTGCACGCGTGGCTCTTAACCAACGTGGCTCCGCGGTGATAGAGGTTTTACCGAAATCGCAAGACATGTATGTGAAAGCCATGGAGGTTATAGAAAGGCCGAAATTCCGTTTTCAAGACGTGGGCGGCTTAAAGAAGCAGATCGAGATGGTGAAAGAAATTGTTATCTTACCTCTTACCAACCCAGATCTCTTCAAACAAGTTGGGATAGACCCCCCCAAAGGCGTTCTCCTTTCGGGCCCCCCCGGAACAGGGAAAACCCTATTAGCTAAGGCTGTTGCAGGCGAAACTAATGCTACGTTCATAAGCACAGTGGGTTCCGAGTTAGTGCAGAAATTCATAGGGGAGGGAGCAAGAATAGTTAGGGAGCTTTTTGACCTCGCTAGGGAGAAAGCGCCATCAATAATCTTTATAGATGAAATCGACGCTATTGGGGCTAAGCGAATGGATGTTGGTACAAGTGGGGAACGCGAAGTCCAGAGAACCTTTATGCAGCTAATAAGCGAGATGGATGGGTTCGACCCGTTGGATGATGTTAAGGTTTTGGCCGCCACTAACCGAATAGACATCCTAGACCCAGCGCTACTTAGGCCTGGTAGATTTGATAGAATAATACACATCGACTACCCATCACTAGAAGATCGTATTGAAATCTTTAAAGTGCACACGAAAAGAGTTAACCTGCACAGCTCTGTCGATTTACATAAACTTGCAGAGGAGACTGAGGGAACAACGGGAGCAGAGATTAGGCATATAGTTATAGAAGCCGGTTTATCCGCAATAAGAAGAGGCTCGAAAATGGTCGAGAAAGAGGATTTTGAGAATGCTATCAAAACTGTTCTAACGAGCAAAGCAGGAAAGACAAATGCCTATGCACTCTTCGTATGACAACAGGATTCTACTAAGAAAAGTAGCCTACTTACTCGATTTCATGTATGGCCCCCCTGTCGGAAGCACGATAGTAGCCCACCCTCTACGTATTTCTCTTTCCAGCAAAACAAAGAGGCCCAAGGCTGTGTATTCAGGTGACTTACTTGTGGCTGTTCGTAGAAAAGATGGGTATTTCCTCCTCGAAAGACATGGCTTGAATCTGCTCTCTAAGATTAAATTAAGCAAGGCGGTAGTGGTGGATGATGTGGCCAAGCCTTTTGTAATGGAGGGTAAAGATGTTTTTTCACACCATATAACTCATTTCATAGGACGACACTATGTAGGTGAGGATACAATAGTGACGTCCACCACTGGGGAAGTCTTAGGATGTGGGCAACTCATCCTTCTACCTTCAGAAGTAAAATCTTTTAAGAGGGGGGTAGCCGTAAAGATAAGGGTCGGTTTGGGGGGTTTTAAATGAAATTGAACAATAGCGACATGCGTAGGCTCATGCGTCAGATGGGGTTGAGTGCGCAAGAGGTTATCGACGCAGAGGAAGTTATAATACGCACACCCGACAAAGTGATAACCATTACATCACCGCAAGTAGTCAAACTAACAATACAGGGTCAAACCTTATACCAAGTTATCGGTGGCACTGAAAAATCTCCTGAGCAACAACCAGCTGCCAAAAAAGAGGAGTCGTTTGCTGTCAGCGACGAGGATGTAAGCTTTGTGGCGGCTCAAGCCAACGTGCCTTTAGAGGTCGCTAGGTCTGCTCTGGTTGAAACTAAAGGTGACATAGCCAAAGCCATTATGAAGCTAAGAAGCACCTGAATATTTATCTATCATCTTTGCGTTTTCTTTAAGGCTATACTCAGTTACACGCATTATTCTGGCATACTCCGCCGTGCTGGATATTTCCATGCACCCTAAGTATTTCTCCCCTTTAAACACCACGTCGTAGACTATACTAGCCGCTAAAACGTAGGGGTTCTTTCCGGAAGTGATCTGGCTTGGTAACGATCTCAGGCAATTACCCGCCTCTTTCGTGATCTCGGTTATAAATCTCTGTTTCTGTAGAGGGTCGACGTTGATATAGTTAGACAGGACGTTAACAACCCTAGTTATGAAGACATCTGGCCTCATTCTTTCAGGTGACTCTCCCATGATCTCTTCGATTATCCTATACGCCCTAATCATCTTCGACGTGGTGGCACGCTTACCCTTATTCCTTATAGAAGTGTAGATCTCCTTGAATGATACTGGTATATTGTTTTCACGCACAGCGAACAATATCGCGGCGCCCGCGGCGGAGCTAACTGTAAGGTTTACCCGCCGTCGTGTTTCATTGAAACTGGTTTTAAGGAGGAAGATTGCTCGTTTCTCAACGTTCTTGTTAAGACCGAGGCTCCTGCATATCTGTCTGATTAGCTCGAACCCACGTAACAGTGTGCTCTCAGCGCCTAACGCCCTGACGTTGCTGATTGATAAAGCCATATTCGAGTGGTCCATATCAACGAATGAGCCTGGAACAAGTGTGCTAGCGTTCTCGTTGAACGTCCGCTTACCAGTTACAAGGTATTTATTATTGTATGCCTCATTAACATTCATTCGCGTATCATCGACGACAAGACCGCAGGAAGAGCACACCACCTCACCGACTGAGTTAACAACGATCACAGAATGACACTCAGGGCAAACTTCCAATTTCTCTCAAAAATAAATATCAAATAACCTTAAAAACCTTCTTGCATGGCTCATTAAAAAATGCGAACCTCGCCAGATTACGTATATAAAGAATTTATGCTTATACCAAATGTTGGATATTAGACTATGCGGTTCATCGAAAATTGTGCTGTTGGTAGTGGAGGTGTGCTGTGCCCGTGCGGTGTTGAATAATTCAGCTAATATTACTCTTTGGATAGTACCACTGACACTATTATTTTTAAGTAACCTAAGTCAGCCGTAGATAGTTCTATTAGAAATAATAAATTAATCTCGAAAATCATGTAACTTTACTAATTGTTCGACGCAGCGCGGTGTCTAAAAAGGCTTAAAAATCGACTGCGTATAAAGGTTTACAGGGGCCATAGCTCAATGGCAGAGCGCCCCCTTGGCGTGGGGGAGGTTCCGGGTTCAAGTCCCGGTGGCTCCATAAGATAACAACTGGTAATATTACCCCTGTAAGGCTTATTTGAGTGGCTTGAGTCAGATTTAAGCCGTTTATGACGTCTCAAAACTTGTTTTCCAATCTCGGTAAAAGCAGGATCTTCAAGAATAGAAGCGTGTTGGTGTCTGATTTTGTGCCTCTTACTCTCCCGCACCGTGAAAATGAAATAACGCGTTTAGCCCAGATAATGAGTCCGGCGCTCAACGGCACGAGACCTAATAATATATTCATGTATGGTTTAACGGGAACAGGTAAAACTGCTGTTGCGAAATATGTTTCAAATATGCTAACAGATGAAGCAAACCGACGTGGCTCTCCTGCAACAGTTATATACGTCAACGCCCGCAAGGATGATACAAGCTATAGAATTATAACCCAGATAGGCCGGCTTCTTGATTTAAAATTACCTTTCACAGGACTCTCCGTCGCTGAGGTCTATTCACGTGTGGTGAGTCGAATAGACAAGAGGGGTGGCATAATAATAATCACGATAGATGAAATCGATAATTTGATAAGGGAAAGCAATCTTAATTTGCTCTATAAACTGAGCAGGATAAACAGCGACCTACGAAACGCTCAAGTGTCTTTGATAGGCATAACCAATGATGCAAGGGTACTTGAGGTTCTTGATCCGCGCGTTAAAAGCAGTCTTGGTGAGGAAGAAATAGTGTTTGCACCCTATAACGCTGAACAACTGCGCGATATTTTACACGCAAGGGTGCATGATGCCTTTGTCGAGGACTCGTTGGAGGATGATGTAGTACCTTACGTCGCTTCGTTAGCGGCCAAAGATCACGGTGACGCGAGAAAAGCCGTCGACCTCCTTCGTAAAGCGGGAGAAGTGGCTGAGAGGTTGAATTCTAATAGAGTGACCATTGACCATGTGAAACAAGCACTAAGCGAAATAGAGGTTGACACCACACTTGAAATAGTTACAAAGCTTCCACTACACTCAAAACTTGTTCTTGCTTCTGCGCTTGAGTTACAGAACAAGAAGGAAATAGTTGTTACGGGCGACATATACACAGGCTACATTATGCTCTGTAAAAAAACCGGCCTTGAGCCTTTAACGTCTAGAAGAGTTAGTGAAATACTTAATGAGCTTGATATGGTGGGTATAATATCAACTAAAATATTGAACAGAGGGAGGTTTGGACGAACAAAGCGTGTTGTGCTCAATATTAAACCTACAAACATTCTGGAAGCTCTTAAAAAAGACGATGCTCTTAAAATCATGTGAGCGGAGGTGCGGAGATGGTATCTGGTAGACATGTAATGGTTGAGCTCTATGGTTGCAGCTATAAAACCCTCTCCGACCTAGAGCTCATCAAACAAGTTCTTATTGATATAGCTACACGATTAGGTAGCCGTATTTTATCAGAGCACTTTGTTAAGCTCGACCCCGGCATCAGCGGCGTACTGATGATAGGCGAATCACACATATCAATTCACACTTGGCCTGAGAAGAGCTATGCGTCTATAGATATCTACACCTGCAACAAAAACTCAGACCTGGACCAAGCCTTACTATTTGTTAAGAAAAGGTTTAACCCGATTCAACAGTGCGCATTACTCGTAGAGCGGGGTCTACCAGAAGGCTTTAGGGTAACAGAAATGAAGTTGGTAGAAAGCCATATTGAGAAATCAGAAATGGCCCAACATGTAAGGGAATAGCAATGTTTATTTGGGACAAACTTGGTAGCGGCACCTACCACGTTTTTAGGGTCGACCGCATTTGGGTGAAAACTACCTCACGTTTCCAACAGATTTTGATCTGCACATTGAAGGATTTCGGCAAAGCCTTATTTCTAGACCGCTCACTGCAGTGCGCAGAAACAGATCAAGCACTCTACCACAGAGCGCTGATACTACCTTCTCTCCGAGCTATCCGTGAGCCTAAACACATACTAATAATTGGTGGAGGGGATGGTTCAGCCGCGTACACCATACTCGCGCAGAAGGAGGTTAAAGTTACAATGGTTGAACTAGATGAAAAGGTTGTGGAACTAAGTAGAGAATACTTACCAGAGTTCCATCACGACGTGTTCGAGAATCGGAATCTAGAGTTAATTTTTATGGACGGTAAAGACTTTATGGAAAAAACTAACGAACTATTCGACATTGTGGTAGTTGATGTCACAGACCCCGGCGTCAGTAAGCCTTCCCAAACAATATATAATACGGCCTTCTTCAAATGCGTTAAGGACCACTTGACTCAGAATGGTATCATGGTCACACAGGCTGGCTCAGCGTGGTTTACTAAGCAGCATTTTTCAGAGGTTGGAAAACTTATAACTCAGGTGTTCTCTACAGTAGTGCCATACGGTGAATTCATACATTCATTCGGTTCACTATGGGGGTTTTATATCGGTACGGACTCAAAGCCACATGACGTTTACCGCTCGCTAAAGGATTTAGGCCATCCACTTCTGTAAGGAATAAAAACCGGTAGGTGATTTATTCTAAGTTGCCGGGGTGGCCGAGTGGTTAAGGCGGCAGACTCGAGATCTATCTGTAGAGGCTGGAAATCTGCTGGTCCATGTGGCCGCGCGGGTTCGAATCCCGTCCCCGGCGCTACGATAAGCTAATATTCTCATAGACGCTATGCCTCATAATGCCTCAATATATTGACGTGAAGCTAAAAAGCGATGTTAGCTTATCTGGGAAAACCTTTGTTACAGGCTTCCATGGCATAGGCCTTGTTGGTTATGTGACCATTAGATATCTTGTTAAAAAGCTTGAGGCAAAGAAGATAGGGTTTATTCTAACGGAATCCATGCCGCCAATTATAACAATGGAGAACGGTGAAATAAAACCTCCCCTTGAACTCTATATTTATAGGCACGTGGTGTTCATGTACGCGGAATCGCCCCCCACTGCAAGGATACATCGATTTTCACGGGGTATCTCCGAATGGGTCATTAAATCGGGATTTGAAAAAGCACTACTTGTAGGAGGGCTTGATTCAAGTTATTCCACATCCGCAAATCATGAGGATAATCTCCGTATTATCAAAACATCCCAATATAATGGGCTTAGGAAGGGGGCCTCTACATTAGAAGATGGGCTATTCGTTGTTGGACCGCTTGCGCTACTTATGCTTAACTTCTATATCGCCGATTTTCCAGCCCTTGCAGTTCTACCCTACGCATCCAGAGACAAAGTGGATCTGAGGGCGTCGGCAACCGCAATTCAATTCATAAATCAAGAACTGGATTTAGACGTAAATGTAGACGAACTAATCCTTAACGCAAAGAGAATTGAAGATGAAGCATTAAAGAGCGCAGAATCCCACGCCAACCTATCTTCCGAGTCATTACGCTACATTATGTAACGCTTAATCTTTCCACATGCTTAAGCTTTCTGCGGAGAGCAGAGTAGAGTTCAGCATCGGCAGTAGTCACTAATACATTCTTTTGAGTGTTAATTATACTAAGTATCTTCCTAATATCAGGCTTAGTTTTTCGAGAATCAGTTTGATAAACAGGGTAAACATCCACCATCTCAAGCGGCACAAGCCCAAATTGCCCATCCAAGACAGTAATTAAGGTCTTGTCATCAAATCTCCAATCGTCGTTTAAGATTAAAGCTTGATCCTTAGATGAAAGTATTACTAACCTTTTTGGCTCTAGCTGTGATACGAACTCTCTTATTCTCTGTCTAAAAAGGATAATCTCAGGTCTATCATACCCGAAAGCGAATAGACCACTCGCGCTAGGAGTTGTTATCGGCGAATACTTGGCAAGATATTTAGCCCTACGTAGCATCCATCTAAAAGCATCAAATATTTGTGGGTGTGAGTGCATTCTGTTTTGAAGTAGATCCCAAAGTGTACCTTGGTAGATGGCTAGTCTAATACGCGATAATTCCTCCGCAAGCACACTTAGATTATGCTCTGCGAGTAGTTTCTCCCTCTCCTTTCGAACCATAGAGCGTAACTCATCGGCCGTATGTTTCTCGCAGACTCTACACCTGCATGGTAGCTCAGTCAGAGTTTCCAGCCTATATGTTTTTTGTGAGGTAAGATACCTGTCATCTTTCGCAAATAAAGCGTAAGACGCCGAGTCAAACAAATCGATCCCTAGAGCTACGAAATATGGGAGAATAGCTGGGTGGCCAGCACCGAACAGATGCACAGGCCTAGAGGGAGGTATGTGCTTCTTTGAGATTAATATCATTTCGAGTATGGTTTGATACCGGTAACCCTCAAGGAATTCCGTCGGACTTCCCAACCCATGAATATGGAAAGGTAGGTTCGTCACCTTCTTAGCGCAGAACTCAACCAGGTCTAGGTACTCCCCCCCTTGAATTGGTCCAACCCATAAAACGTCGTCTCTGTTTCTAAGCCCAAGTGATTCTACAGCGTTGTTTAGGGTTTTATCTACAGTTTGCTTTGCCCACTCTCTACTACTTGTCTTACCTGTGGGTGTATCCAGTATAACTCCTATATCCACGCCTATTTCTTCTTGGAACCTTATGATTTCTTGTTGCGTGGCATTTATTTCACCGAACTCCAGCATCTGGTATGCACCAGAATCAGTCGCTACGATACCGTCGAACTTGAGAAATTGATGTATGTCTCCCACTTTAAAACCACGTTTAAGTAAAAGATAGGAATTTGTCATAACGGCTTTGAATCCAAGTTGACAGATCCTTTCAATGTCCACCAATTGTCGTTTTACATCTATTACAGGAAAGAGGGCTGGAGTCTCAAGGTACCCTCTTTTTGTCTTTATCCTCCCTATTCGGCCACAAAGTGATCGGTGTTTTACCTCGAAAACAGCATCTGGTTCAAGTCGCATTGGTCGGAATCACTGGATAATATCACTGTCTTGTCTCTTTCTGAAAGTACTCAACAACCTGCTTGACGCGTTCTGCAATTGGACCGACTCCTTCAACCCTACCATCACTATAAACCTTGACTCTTTCTGCCACGATAATAGTTTCCGCATCCTCAAGGTACCTGATATTATTTGGGTAGATTTTAGATAGCTGTTCATACAGGTTTCGCATAGGGAGACCGCCCTCTTCAGCCGCAACTTCCGACACAACTGAACCGTTCAATACTAGTCGCGAAATCTTTTTACCGTCGCCACTCATCTCTTTAGCGTCAAGTAAACAAATATGCAGTGTTTCTGGGTCTAATGAAGCCAAAATTCCTTTGTATTTTTTACCGTTAGAAAGAACCACAAGCACCTGCTTATTAAGCATAACCCGCGTTTCCGAAGCAATCGTTCTAAGGCCTATGCTCATTGCGTATCAACAAACTATTAATATTACTAGTATTAAGTTTGTCGTATTTGTTTTCAGCCTCCTCATTCACTTTGACGAGTAACACAGGTATGTATTATGAGCCACGCCTCAAAGCCAAAAGTCTGTATAGCTTATCATTCAAATAGTGTATATTTTCAGCGACTTTTCCATGTTTTCTATTCAGTGAATCAATAAAATCCTCCACAAATCTGCCAACAGCTAGCACGCCGTCATCATCTGCTTTGATAATTACTATGTTGCTCGAATCTTTTAAATGAATACTTAAAATTCCAGGGGCCATAAGATCCGCACCGTTTAGAATATGGGGTTTTGCACCTTGGTCAACCACCGCTTCTGAGTAGTAACCTTCAAACATTTTGGCTGCGATAACCGTCGGAAAGATACAGTTATCCTTCTCCAAAAGGAGAGGAAACCTGTTATTTAAAAGGTATGCTTTTAAATGTTTGTCTATCTTTAGAACCCATAACTCATCTTTTTTCTTATCGAAACCTATATGGTCGAGTAAAACCTTGAATTTGTCAGCCTCCTGTTTACTGAGTTTAAAGCTGATAAAATGCAATCTGAAATAATTTAGTGCTGGCCGAAAAATTAAGGTTTGCCCAGCTTTTATAACAATGGCCAGCTTTCTAAGAACAAGTTTTAGTGGCTACCGTTTCCTAGGTATAAACGACGTAAGCAATGGTGTCCGGATGACGCTTTTCCACCCTTGTAGGTCACGGACACCATCCCCTAATCCGGGCACTATCATGTGAGCACAACTAAGCTTAATAGTCAGAGTGTCGTCATTCCATCGATAAAGTTGGCTGAGGCAAACACACAAGCTTTGCTTGGGGAAGCCGTGGACTCAGTGGTTCTAGTAAAACTACGGGGTGGTATATACGTGAGGGGGAAAATGAAGAGTTTTGACCAACACCTAAATCTCCTGATTGAGAATGCAGAGGAAATGCTCGATAACAACACTGTAAGAAGCTTGGGTACTATTATTGTACGCGGAGACAACGTGATTTTAATATCTCCAAGCCCGAGGTGAACCAGAAACGAAGGGAACAGCTTCGCAGGGAAAACGGGGTAGATCTAAAACCCATATCGTCTGTCGAAGATGCGGTCATAGGTCATACCACATTAGAAAACACAGATGCGCCAACTGTGGGTTCGGCCAGTCAAAGAGGCTAAGGACATATTCGTGGTTAAATAAAAAACCGTAATACTCAGCGCAAACGCACGGTAGATAAGTTAGTAGGGGTAAGTACTTCAGGCTTGATCTTATGGTTAGTATAAATCTTTTTAAGGTAGTGTGCGAGTTCTGCGGACCTTGACGGTTCGCCGTGATTTATCAAAATCTTTTCCGTTGGTCTGACAGCTGTTATGTACCTTATTAATTCTGACTTATCTGAGTGACCTGAAAACCCCTCTATTGACTGCACTTCCATGTTCACTTTAAACAGCCTTCTTCCCACAGCTGAATTATCAGCCAACTCTACTTCCTTGGCACCCTTTAGGATGGCTCTACCCAGTGTTCCCTCAGCTTGATAGTTGACAAACACTAAAGTGTTATTGGGGTTTGATGACAGTTCCTTAAAGTACTCTATAACTGGACCACCAGTCATCATCCCACTCGTAGCCATTATTATGCTGGGCCCTTGTGAAAGCGCCTCATCTCTTTTTGAGGAATCATCTATTCTTATAAATTCTTCACGCAGAAAAGGATTATCGCCTTGGTAGATCTTTCTCTTCACGTTCAAAGCTAAGTATTCAGGGTAAGCTGTATGTATCGCTGTGCTTTCAAGGAGCATCCCATCGAGGTAGACTGGAACACGCGGTAACTCCCCTGTAGCCATTTTTTCTGCTATTATCATCATAACCTCCTGAGCCCTACCAACGGCCAACGTGGGTATAAGTATTTTACCACCACGCTCAACTGTCTTCTTTACGATGTCTATAAACTTTGTTTCCGCATCAAGTCTACTTGGCATAATATTGCCACCATAAGTGGATTCAATTATTAGACAGTCCACCCGTGGGAAAACAGTGGAAGCCTTATCCAAAAGCCTTGTTTGGGCGTATTTTAGGTCGCTTGTGTATAATATGTTGTATCTACCCTCTCCGATGTTTAGGTGGACAACGGAGGAGCCAAGTATGTGCCCAGCATTATTCAGGGTGAGTTTTATGTCAGGAGTTATATCGGTAACATCCCCCCAGTTTATAGTTATTGTATGCTCGACCGCCTTCTTTATGTGTTCGATGCCGTAGGGAGGGACTTCTCCCAGCTTCTGCTTCAAATCAATATAATCTTTTTGTGTTAACACCATGAGGTCCCTAGATGGCGGCGTCATGTAAACTGGCCCACGGTAACCATACTTAAAAAGATACGGTAAAGCTCCTTGATGATCCATATGTGCGTGTCCAATTATGACCGCATCTAGCTCCTCCAGTGGAAAATCTAGGGCGTGAAAGGCGGGGAATTCCTCCGTGATCGTGTTTGCCTCAGCTTTTAAACCAGCGTCAAGTAAGACCTTTGATTCCCCCGTGTCTACCAGCACCGCTGAGCGCCCAACCTCGCCAAATGCTCCTAAAGGAACTATTCTTATTGGCCCATTAGTTATAACTGGAGGCTTGTATATTCTCTCACCCACTTCTTTTAAAAACCGTTGCCTGTATTCCTTACTGGTGTTTAGAACTCTAAGCATTGATTCAACAGTTCCAGACCTTATTTCTGGAACTCTGACAACCACAGGTCTCCACCCAGTTTTGGCCAAAACCTCCCTCAGCAGAGACCCTCCTTCACCGATAACCACTCCAGGTCTTAATGCCTCAACTATAACCTCACCCTTATCATCATTAAAGGTATAGTTCCTTACATCTGCCTCTGAAGGGATTAGCTCCCTAAGCATCTTTATCGTGTCATCTCTGTTTAAACGGGCCTCTGGGTCGGACCTAATCACAACCCTCTTTTTGAGCAGCTTCGCGAGTCTTTTTACGGCCTCGCTATTACTCATTATAGCAGAAGGATTGCCACAGTAAAGTGCTATTTCGGGCCCTTCGAACTCGATGCGTTTAAGCTCTGCTTCTACGGGGAAATTAGTGAAAATAGTGGACCGAATGTTGGTGAGGAGCTCCTTTGTTGTGCTTATCTTCATTGTGCATTGCCTCCAGCAATATATTTAGCTACCTCATCCTCACTCATCCTCTTAACTCCCTCTTTATCAGCATAAACCACGTCAACTCCCTCGCCAGTAGCCGTATCCCACTCCATAGCCGCAGATACACTCCTTATCGCGATAGGGATAGCTTCGGTAAGCGAAAGGTTTGGCTTTAGACGGTTTAGCGCTGACCCCAAAGCGGTATGCATACCTGAGCCTGTCGCAACGTAATCTTCAGCGCTGAGCGAACCGAAAAAATCTATCATGAAAAGTTCTGGGGAAGAATCGTATCCTCCTATTATAATCTGCAGGGGGAAAACACTAAACTTTTTAGAATTGATTAGAAGAGAAGCATAGTTAGCAATACTTTTTACGCCCATCCTAACGTTATTCCTAAGCTCATACATATACGCTTCCGACCTCACTCTGTCAGCTAGATTGAACGCTTCACCCACAGTTCCCGCTATTGTGATTGCGCAATAGCTTGTCACCGTCAAGATTTTCTTTACGTGTTTGTTTGCTACCGTGTACCCAGCCGTTGCTCTCCTATCTGCAGCTAATACTACACCGTCTGACGCCTTTATACCAATTGTCGTCGTCCCCTTTATTGGAGTAAAACCATTCACCATAATTCATCAACAGCAAGAATAAGACGCCCTAAATACAATCACGATAGGCGAAGCCTTTACTTAAGGCTTTTGAGCAGGTGGCTCGTTCGTTGATAAAGATGGTCCCGCTTAACAAACCACATACTATTCGTCTACCCGTCGAAGTAATCGTGGGTAAGAATGTCATTGAAGATATTGGTAAGATAATAGCCAAACATCTTGAAGGTGACGAAGTAACGGTGCTTACTGGTCCAAATATAAGACCACTATACTCCGATACCGTCACGGCCTCCCTCATGGGCTATGGGTATAAACCACATATTGATACTGTTTACTCCCCAAAAATATCGGAGGTTGAAAGGCTTCTCGCACAGACTCCCTTTTCTACTTCCGCGATAATAGGCTTAGGGGGTGGAAAAGTGCTCGATGTTGGCAAAGTACTAGCTTATAAATTAAAGAAACCGTTTGTAAGTGTACCAACAAGTGCTTCACACGATGGAATAGCATCGCCTCAGGCCTCACTGGAAGGGCTAAATGGCTCCCACTCCATAAGGGTTGACACACCCTTTATCGTGATCGCTGATTCCCATATAATAGCATCAGCTCCTAAGCAGCTCACGTTAGGAGGTATAGGTGATGTACTAGCAAAGTTTTCATCTGTCTTGGATAGCAGGCTCGCGCAGAGTTTAGGTGAATATATTGGGGACTACTCCATATCGTTAGCTGAAATGTCAGCCAAGCTTGTTTTCAACAACTTAGACCAAATCGTCAGTTTGAGCGACAATGGTATTAGAACTCTCCTCGAAGCACTCATCAGCAACGGTATAGCTATGGCCATAGCGGGGAGTAGTAGGCCGTGTAGCGGTAGTGAACATTTGTTCGGCCATGCGCTTGACTTGCTCACATCCAAAAAAATCCTTCATGGCTTCACGGTGCTTTTAGGCACCAAAATATCGCTAGCATTACATGGAGAGGACTGGTTAGAGTTTTCAGAAAAAGCCTTAGAAGCGGGTCTACCCATGAATGCCCACCAACTAAGAGTACCCCCTGTCTACGTTGTGCGTGCCCTCACTTTTGCAAACAAGATCAGACCAGACAGGCCCACGATATTAGGAAATGGTATAACGCTTGAAAAAGCCAAGAAAGTTATCGATGAGGTAAAATTGGCCTAATCTGGACAGCGTGGATGCCACACAATACTTTGACATGTATACCCTGGCCGTTGATAAATTATGTTTGAAGCTCCATGTTCCTAGTAGGTCTACACAGCAAAACTACAATTAGTGGGGTGAATAGCAACCTAATCCAGTGGAAGATTGTGTGCCGCCTAGAGTTTTCGAAGATGAGTAATAGTCAAGTTTGGGTTACTGTCTTTACCCCTATCTAGAATTGAAAGAGTAGACCATTAAGCTCTTATCAAGCGTGTGCGGGGAGTGGGATTCGAACCCACGCAGGCCTTCGCCGGCAGATAACTCATATGGGATCTTGAGTCTGCTCCCTTTGACCAGGCTCGGGCATCCCCGCGCATAACAAGAACAAGTCTTTTATAATTTAAATTTTTCACCCCAATTTAAGCCCAGCATCAGGTTAATATACTTAAAAACTGGTATGAGTTCTATAGTAAAGTACAACTTTTTTGCATCTTATGGTGATGCTTTAACACCCCAATGTCGAACTTTGTGGGTTAGCCGCCTTTAATATTTCAATACGTGATCACCGTCCCTGTAGATTTAAATAAGCTAGCGTCAATTATGATGTTATCGAGTTTACCACTTGTAATTATCGCGGGTATATGACTGCGTTTAAGAATCTTGATGGAAGCGTCATCTATTAAATCGTATGTACCAGCCAGTGCTGGCTTCTCGGCAATAAGCTTGCCAAGTTCATCTATGTGAACTGATGGTAGAAGCCTTGCGTTAGGCGAGGATGGCTCATCGGTGTACACACCACTCACCGACGTTAAAACTATTAGTCTATCAGCCCTTATACGCTCCGCTATTAGGGCTGCAACGGCAGTCGTGGATTGTCCAGGTGTAAGGCCACCCAAAACCACAGTATTAGAATTGGTCCAAGCCGAATCGAACTCGTCAAAAGAGGTAGGTGGGTTTGGGTAGCAGAATTCGGGTAATAAGTGTATCATGATATAGGCGTTTATACGTGAAACTTGGATGCCTATATCGTCAAGAAATGATTCGCTGAGTCCGAGCGTGCGCCCTATGTTAATCATTGTTCTTGCATAAGTTCCTCCTCCAACTATTACCGCCAATTTGTGGCCTAGTTCCGTCAATCTCCTTAATTGCTCCGAGTACTTTCTGTAGGCATCTGCACCCTCATCTAACAGGTGACCCCCTATCTTTATTGTAAAACGCATGTTTTATCCCCATCAATAACGTAACTTATATTTCATAAGTTTACCTATTAATAGGACGCGTGATGTCGGATCAGCAAAAGTACGATTCTTTTGACGAGTATAAGATCCGAAAGCTTATTTCGGAACTGGAAAGTAAGGAGGGTAGGGGGACCGAGCTTATCAGCCTCTACATCCCCCCTAAGAGGGCAATTAGCGATGTGGCAAGAGATCTACGCGAAGAAGCGAGTACGGCGTCTAATATTAAGTCGAAGACGACAAGAAAGAATGTTATGGATGCGATAGAATCCATCTTACAAAGGTTGAAGCTGTTTAAAGAACCACCGCCAAACGGTCTTGTTATCTTTTGTGGCGCCATACCGCATGGTGCACCAGGAACAGAAAAAATGGAGATACACGTGTTAGAACCGCCTTTACCCATAAGTATCTACCTCTATAGATGTGACTCTAAGTTTGTAATAGAGCCACTTAAGAAGCTCATTGAGGAGAAGGATGTTTACGGACTAATAGTTATGGATAGAGCCGAAGCCACATTCGCAATACTTCGTGGTAGGAACGTCGAAGTCTTAAACACGATCACCTCAGGGATACCAGGTAAACACCACGCTGGGGGACAATCCGCTAGACGTTTCCAACGAATAATAGAACAAGTTGCACACGAGTTTTACGTTAGAATAGGCGAATATACAACTAAGTATTTTCTTGGTAAGGATATTAAAGGGCTTATAATAGGTGGACCTGGTCCAAATAAATATGAATTTTATGAAGGAGAATACTTGCATTACGAACTGCGGAAGAAAGTCTTAGGCTTAGTTGATATAGGCTACACCGGGGAAGAAGGCATTCGCGAACTAATAAATCGGTCCGAAAACCTCTTACAACAGTCCAAACTAATCCACGAAAAGCAAGTTTTTAATAATTTAATGCTTACTATGGTTAACGACTATACCAAGGTTGCGATAGGTAAAAAAGAGGTTCTTGAAAAACTAGACAGAGCAAAAATACTCATCATGTCAGAAGAAAACGATGATTACCACTTAACATTTGTGTGTCCCAATTGTGGGTTTCAGCTCGAAACAGACATCCAAGACGAACAGGAGCCAAAAGAAGGCAGAATGTGCCCAAGATGTGGTACGCAGATGGATTTGATCTCAAAAGAGCCGCTCGTAACACATTTGGCCGAAATTTTTAAGAACCGTGGCACAGTTGAGCTTATGTCAACACAAACAGAGGAAGGAGAACAGCTCAAAAACTCCTTCGGTGGCTACGCAGCTATACTCGAATAAAAACTGTTTTTGCATACTAGGTCTAGGTAGCTCGCTCGGATAAGGTGCTGCATTATTGGTTGCCAACCGGCGTAAGCCCTTTATCGGGCTAACATATAGTCTGAGAGAAAACTTAAAGCTGCCGACTAAGAAAACACCTTGACCCCCGATGGTTAAAATTCGTTATCTTGGGCACGCGTGCTTTACTGTTTCAGATCAAGGAAAAACAGTGATTATAGACCCGTTTCTTTCTAATAATCCACTAGCGGCTGAGAAACCAGAAGCCGTTAAAGCCGATCTAATACTGGTGACCCATGGCCATTTTGATCACTCGGGCGACGCGGCGATCATCTCGAGTAAAACCGGTGCCCCAGTATATACTACATTTGAGCTTGCTTCACGCTTAGAAGCTCTTGGCGCAAAGATAGTTGGGGGAAACCACGGTGGCACCAATGATTTTGGTTTCACTAAGGTTAGAATCTGCTGGGCGGCTCATAGCTCATCTTTTGGTGAAAAGTTAGAATATGCAGGTAATCCTTGCGGTTTCGTTTTGAATATGGGTGGTAAGAGTATTTACCACTCTGGAGACACAGATTTATTCGGTGATATGAGGCTAATAGGCGAACGCCATAAATTGGATGTGGCACTGTTACCTATCGGCGGGTTTTTCACCATGGATGCTGATGATGCACTTGTAGCAGTGGAGTATCTGAAACCGAAGTTCGTAATTCCAATGCACTATAACACTTGGCCGCAAATCAAAGCCGACCCAGCATCCTTCAAAAACAAGGTCGAGTCGAAGACGAGCACTAAGTGTGTGATACTTAAACCAGGCGAAGAATTCACGATTTAGGTTTCAAAGTACTTTTAGTTCGCCTCTAAACAAGCAATAAATTTTTATCATGTTAAATTGTTTTTGTTCTATGCGGGGATGGCCGAGCCTGGTCAAAGGCGCGAGTGAGTGCTCCGCGAAGCTTAGGACCTCGTGCGGCAGCGCTTCGTGGGTTCGAATCCCACTCCCCGCACACGCTTGACGATAAAGAGTGCAATCAAAACCATTTTTTTCCGTGATGGTAGAGTTAGAATGTTCTGGATGTTTTTTACGGTTATACTGGCTACCGACAACTTTTTGAACTATTCTTAATATTGGTGCCGTGGTCTAAGTAAGCCTTTAATTCCATGGGGGTCTTTATAATTAGTGATTAGAGTTGCAAAACGGTGAAGGAAAGCCTTTATCTGATTACTCAGAATACTTGAGGATGCTTGACGAAGTTTATAAAGATGTTCCACGCGTCCGTTCCACTGGGGAATGGTTCGCAATACCCCAACTTAAAATAGAGTATGAGGGTGATAAGTCAATACTGGTAAACTTTAAGGAAATCTGTGAACTCTTCAGAAGAGAACCGAGTCACATCATGAAATTCTTAGTAAGGAATCTTGCTACGGCTGGCTATGTAACAGATGATCTAAAACTAGTTCTCCAAGGGCATTTTAATGAGGACCAAATAATGAATTTATTAAATCGCTATGTAAGCTTCTTCGTTCGTTGCGAGAATTGTGGGAGACCGGATACGAGGCTTATTAAAAAGGCTAAAGTCGTCTATATGGTGTGTGAAGCTTGCGGCGCAGAAGCACCAATAAAGACAACAGCGTAGTTACAGTTTTGGTTAACCGATTTACATCAGAAGAAGCCACATATGTTGTAGTGTGTGAAGAAACACTCGTTAACAAAGAATTAGAAAAGGGATTTTTTGTAGACCCAAGATACTTTGGGGGGATTCAGACAGATATGGACAACGCGCTCATAACCGCAAAAGAAGCTGATTATGCTACACTCCTCGGCAACAGCGTGGTGAAACGGGCTATCTCTCTAGGAATATGTAGTCCATTATCAATAAAAAGAATTGGGAAGATCATGTACGCCGAGGTGGCTAGAGTTTGATACCCTGCCCTAAGTGTGGCTCGCCTACAGACCCAAATGTTGCAACACACAATCTCTGCAAAAACTGCTCCTCTGAACCCTATGTGCGTGAATACAAAAAAAGGAATATTGTGTTCTGTGGTGTTTGTGGCCGAGTCAGGATAGGTGGAAAATGGCAATCAAATCTTTCATTCGATGAGTTTATACAGGAATTACAAAAACAAGGGAACATTGTATCACGTGCAAAAGATAGAATAGTATATGAGGTTGTTAATTCAAATAAAAAGATCCTTATTCAGTATCAGCTTAAGAAATCACTCTGTACGAATTGCCTCATCCAGAAAAGCGACTCCTATCTCTTCGAAGTCAAAATAAGGGTTGAAGGGAGGGCTATGAACCCAAGAGAGGCAATGTATCTAATGGATTCTATAAGAAGAACTTGCCTAGAAAACTTGAACCAGGACTTTGTTTACCGTTTTTCAAAAAATAAAGAAGGCATCGATGTTTTAATATCGAGTAAAAAGCTCGCAGAGCAAATAGTTTGGGATCTAAAACAAAAGTTTGATGGTAGACTGACACAATCTTTTAAGCTTGTAAGTGAGAAACACGATAGAACAAGAGTTTTTAAAACCACATACTCGTATAGAATTCTCAATCCAAGTGTGGGAAGCGTTTACCGCATTAATAATCATCTATATGAGGTTGTTCGTGTAGAAAACGGCGAGGTATTCTTAACTGCGATTAAAGGGAGAGAAAACGTGGTATTCACAAAACACGAGTTAATGAACATGTATAAAACGAACAAGGTAGAAGTGTTAACTCAGCATGGATCTATATTGTAGTGTAAATGTGGAAGTCCAGTGACTGAAGCCACACTAAGCTGGATAGGTTGATCGGCTATAGTCTCACATCATGTTACATGCGTTCGCACTAACACTTAACCTCAAAAGCGTTAAAGCTTGGTAAAAAGATAGATCATAGTGTCCTCTGAACTTCTCGCCATCTCTCCTATCGATGGAAGATACAAAAAGGAGATCGGTGACCTTCAGAAATATTTTTCTGAATTCGCTTTAATCCGGGAAAGAGTGTATATAGAGATTAGGTATTTAAACTTTATTTTACGGCTACTTGGCAAGAATATTGATTCATTACTAATCAAAGAGCTCGAAGGTGTCTACGAAGACTTCGACCTTGAAGATGCCGCAGAAATAAAAAAGCTTGAAGAAAAGTTTGACCACGACGTCAAAGCTATTGAAGTCTACCTAGAAAAGTTCGTGGGCGAATATTCGCCATACGTTCATTTTGGATTAACATCAGAGGATGTAAATAATTTGGCGTATGGTAGACTACTTACACGGTTTATGAAGGAGGTTTATTTACCTGCTTTAGGGGCGCTCATTAAGAGCTTAGTTAAGCTCGCCCAAAGACACACGGATTCACCGATGCTGGCCAGAACACATGGGCAGCCCGCTTCTCCAACCACCTTTGGTAAAGAGATTGGCCTTTATGCCTACCGTTTGGCTCGCTTTCTAAGCAGGATATCCCGTCTACGGGTGAGTGGTAAACTCAATGGTGCGGTGGGTAACTTTAATGCGCTAGTAGCGGCTTACCCCAATATTGATTGGATCAAGGAAGTGCCCATATTTATTGAAGAATTAGGGTTAGAGCCAGAGCTCTTTTCCACGCAGATATTGCCATATGAATCATACACAGACCTGTTTAATAACGTGGCTTCCGTGAATGCAATACTCATTAATCTCTGTAGGGATATGTGGATGTACTACTCCTTAGGCTATATTTCCCTTGAATCAGGAAAGTCCCAGGTAGGATCCTCCACGATGCCCCATAAAGTTAACCCTAAGGACTTCGAAAACAGTGAAGGAAACCTCAAGCTCGCAAACTCTTTGCTACATTTATATGCCAACGAGCTACTAGTGAACCGACTGCAACGAGACCTCTCTGATTCCACGATACGAAGAAACTTCGGCGTGGCGATGGCTCATTCAATACTCGCTTACCGCAGATTGAGTCGGGAATTAGAGCACTTAACCTTTAATAAAAAACAGGCCACGAAAGATTTGAACAATCACAGTGAGGTGTTCTCTGAAGCTTTGCAGACAATACTTCGCAAGGAAGGCGTCAATGAGGCTTATTTTAAGGTTCTAGGCAAAGTCAAAGGTCGCACATACACGCTTAAACAAATTGAGAGTATTGCACGGTCTGTAAGTTCTTCTCCCCGTGTAAACAAAGAATTCGAAGCGATTGTAAAAAAGAAATACTTAGGTTTAGCCCCACAACTGGCTCGAATGATGATCAAACAAACTACACAAATAATAAATACGAACGTAAACGACTAGTACTCCATATTCACGTGTCTGAAGAAGCCAAGTCGTCCCTATATTATTGCTTTAGATAAAATTCAGTAGCCTTATATCAGTCACCCGGCTAACCTTTAGGTAATGGTAGAAGCCAACACTCCATCAGATAACGAACTTAGGAAGCCAGCCGAGGGTGAACTTTTAGGCGTCATAATTCAATTGGTGGGCTACGATAGAGCCAAGGTGCGCTGCTCTGATTATAAAGTGCGTGTGTGCCGGATACCTGGGCGTATGAAGAAAAAGATCTGGCTCAGAGAGAATGACATAGTTTTGGTTGCCCCTTGGGATTTCCAGTCGGATACAAGAGGCGACATAGTGTACAAATACGAGAAAGATGAAGTGAGAAAATTGAAAAGTTTGGGAGTCCAGCTCCCCGAATAGCGCATAACACCTACTTGTTGGCGCTATGTGTCTCGTAGTACTTAAGTACTCTTCTTAACGCCCCAATGAGAGTGGTCATCTCCCTCTTTGACACGTAGCTTCTCCCAAGCAGGTTAATTAAAGCCCTCCTAACCAGGTTTTTCCTATGCTCTGCCTCATGTGTCCTCTCAAGTAGGTCGACGACTATATTGACGAACATTTCCTTTTCGTGGTGAGACGCCGCTTGTCTAGAGGGTTTTACCGTTCCAGATTGTATCGCCAACTCATATAGGATCACAGCTGCGCTGTGACTTATATTCATGGCTGGATATAACTTACTTGTAGGTATACTAACAACTAAATCGCATGCATCAAGTTCTCTATTGCTTAGGCCCGATCCCTCTCTACCAAATAATAGCGCGGTGAGACCGCTCGACCTCGACCAAGCTTCGGCAAACTCACGAGGTGTTACATAGTTCCTAGTAAAATTTTTTTCCGATATAGGTCTCGTCGAGGTTGTTCCCACGACAACATCAGCATCCCTCAACGCGTCCTTCAAATCATCTGTGATCATAGCCTTATCCAGAACATCCGCTGCATGCATAGCTGTTTTAGCACCCAATAGTTTGACGTCAACCACCGGTTTTACAAACCACAATTCATCGAAACCAAAATTCTTCATCGTTCTCGCAAGGAAACCCGCATTTTCACCGGTCTCACAACCCACGAAGACAACCCTCAACCTTCTAGTCATAACATATTACATCTGTAAACTTCTAACCGCTCATAAAAACCCGATTGTCTCTTAACAAGCGACCACCGGAAACCCTTCTTGGTTAGAGCACCGAAAAACAAGTCGGAATCCTGCATTGAGCTGCGCACAATTAGGACATTACCTCCCCTCCTAACTTTACTCCTCGCTATTTCCAGCATATTCAGGGTTATTCGCAAACCATCTGGCCCCCCGTTCCAAGCACATGAAAGCGCGTCCTGTTTGTATAGTGGACCACTGGGTAGGTAGGGGGGGTTAACAATTACTAGGTCGACCGTGGGAGAATTGGATCCGTCACCCAGAAACACGTGAACTTTATCTCTCAACCCATTTACGGCCACGTTCTTTATCGCGTTTCTGTATGAATATACACATGTATCGTAGGAGAACACATTCTCAGCCACCTGTGAAGCGACCAAAGAGAGTATGCCACACCCGGTTCCCAACTCCATGGCTTGGCTAACTCTAGGGTGTTCTAAGATCGCATCCGCCATAAGGAAAGTATCAGTGGATGGGTCATACACGTTGCGGTCGACAATTATTTTGAACCCCATAAACTCAAAGCTTCTTTGCAAGTTCAATAAACCCCGTCACGTCTAGGCAGCCCACCCGCATCTTGAGAAGATCGGGATTAGCTGTTAAACTCTCCATCAAAGTGTATAGCTTACCTAAGTTTAAAGCGGTACGCAGAGTCCTATTTTTATAATTAAATAACCTCGAAGTTAGGTCCTCAAGAAGTCGCGCTGTACGCTCATTATATGAGTCTCTAACACTCAGCACGCTTAGAATAGAATCTACGCGTGGCTCTGGATAAAAGCATTTGCGTGATACTTTCTCCAGTAGCCTAATATTGCACGCATACTGAGCCAAGACACTGATCTCCCTGTAATTCTCTTCGCAGGGCTTAGCAGTAAGCTTTTCAGCGAACTCTTTCTGTAATATAAGCACAGCGTGCCTCCACTTACTCCCATCCCTCACTAGCTTTAGGATGAATGGTTTAGATATCGAGTAGGGAAGAGCTGACACTATATAGTCACTTCTAGGTAACTCTATTTGAAGGAAGTCTCCGCGTATCAGCCTGATTTTGTCGAATTTATTCTCCAGATAATCCGCTAATTTTTCATCTATTTCCACAACAGTTAGTTGGCGGGTCTTTTCGATTAGCACGCTTGTAAGCGCCCCAAGCCCTCCACCTACTTCAATTACGTCCACATTCGGCGGAAGGATACCTGCGACCCTGAGAGCCAACTCTTTATCGACTATGAAATGCTGGCCCCATTTCCTTTTTGGTCTAAAACCTATCTTTCGAAAAATGTCATCCATGTGCTAACTAAGGTGGCATCACAAATATTCGGTATTTCTCGTTGCCTTGTAACTCACTGAGTATGCGTTCAATTATCTTCTTTTTTATACCTATGACTTTAATTCTAGTTTGGAGGTCGTCAATACTCTTAAAAGGCTGTTTTTCTCTTTCAGCGAGGATCTCCCACATCAGCTTTTTACCGATGCCTGGTATAAGCTCTAATTGGTGCATCTTAACCGTTAAGGGTTTCGCGTTGTTAAAAAAATCAACAAAGCGCGCCTCATTTATGTCAACGATCATCTCAAGTACGCTTTCAAGCTCCCTTTTGGCCACCATTGAAAGATCATTATACGTGATTGGGCGAACAACACGTGAAACCTGAGAATAAAGCCTGTCTTCGGGTCCTCTCCCGACGAATATTCTATCCCCAGTCTTGATAGCGATGCCCTCCAGTGGAACAACCTCCAGCAAGGTAAAGTATTCTTCACCTATCACTTGGGCGACGGGTTCTCTTCCATGTGCTTGACGGCTTTCGGTAGGTGACCCGCTTGGTAGATAGTCAAGCACATAGAAATATTGATCCCTATGTGGTCTGCGTTGCTCCTTGGCATCGATACTCATCGCTGCTCATTAACTCCTTGTATATATTCTTTGATTAGGTTCAAAATCTTTTCTTTTTTTGGAAGGAGAGTCGGGTCTGAGCCAACAAGCGATATATACTCCGTTTCGGTTAAAGGTAATAAGTCAACCATCTGTAAAGCCAATCTTTCAGGTAAACCCTCCTCCATTAATTTCTGCTTTAATTCAGCCGCCTTCTCGCCGGGTAGCTTTACCGTCATGTTCAAGAGCTGGATCAAAAACTGAACGTTCTGGCTTTCCTTAGCCTTCTCATCTGTTTTCTCCAAGAGCTCTTTCACTTCTGAAGCAGTAACCGGGACTTGGCTTATCACTTTCCTCGCCATTGGGTATCAGCCTAACCAAAAGGTTTAATGTGCACAGGTCTTACAACAATAATTCTGTCCTCTGGCTCCATGGGTACTTTAACTACATAGGCCCTACCCCTCTTCTCAACTACTGTCCCTATTTTACCTTGATACCTCCTATGTGGCATACCCTTCTGCACGCTAGGTTCAATATCTATAACCACTTTGCTGCCTACTTCGAATTCTTTAATGAAAGCGCTCGGCGGCGGCAACCCACTCTCCCTAGGCGCCTTTGTGAGCAGCGACCTAGATTTGTTTCTATAACCCTTGTTTCTCGTCATTTCCCATATCCACTCCCACTAAATCAAGGGCGATACATTTACATCTTATCCCCAATATTTGAGACACACTCGGTTTAGTTCTACCGTCGTCGCCGCTTATAAATTCTTTTACGTATGTTCCTCCTTGACAAACAACTGTGAAGCGTGCTGTATAATCGTCAACATACTCAACATTAAATGAGTACACCTTCTTATTTCTCACTTTATCCGCTCTACGCTTTTTAACCCGCCAAGGCGTCTGTTGCTCGAGTGTTATACCACTTAACTCTTTAGATGTCTCCATAAGCTTATTTAGATCTACTCGCTCAAAAAACTTTATGACGCCACGGTACACCTTAGTGCTCACCTCAGCAAGACTCTTTAATTCCTCTATTCTTGAAGAATTAGTAAACCCGATTAGCGTGATTTGCACAATACCGTTTGAATACTCGTTCACAGCCTTCTCGATTGTTTTTAGGTCGTAGGTTCTCCGTGCAGGGTTAACGACCTCTACAACGAATGGTCTACCTTTACCAACCACTAGCACGTCTACATCTTCCCTGCCTCCCGCGTGGAAAACAACACGCTCAGCTTGGTATAACAACAATATTGGCGTGGTAATAAATTCCTCAACTGAGGCTATAAAATGTCGTCCCTTATAGTTACACTCAGTGCACCCATTACCGTAACAGTTGTTACAAACCCACTTAGCCTGTGATATATTCCTGAAGAGCTTAAGATATCTACCCTCTAAGTATAGAGTTGGACGCTTAATGATCAACTGACCGCGCTCAAAGTTAATCAACAAGTCGGGGTTCAAGGGGTCGAAGACCTTACCGCTACGCTCAATCCTTGAACCGACTTCTCTTTTAAATTCTCTCTTAAAGCCCTCTTTAAGGGCTTGAAAGAGTGCGCTCCCCTTTTCGTCTAAATTGGGCGGTGACCTAATTAATACGTCGATCCTAAAGCTATGCCAATCGTCGACCACAGCGTTAAGCTCCTTAGAGACTTGCTCAAAAACCTGTGCATACCTCCCTCTAACATCCGAGCACACAGTACAGAGCGCATCACTCCTCCTCAGATAGGTGGCCTCGTTTATACCACTGATTTCGGTAAGTGATCTAATACACTCGCTGCAGAGGTTGAGATTTTGGGCGAATTCCAGTAACTCCTGTTCTGTGAAGTCCACTATGCGGCTCATCTTCGGTGCCTATAAACTATAGTTTATAACCCGCGAGTTTCTTTAGGAGGGCTCTATTACGCTTTAAGAGTTTCATTTGATTTTTCATTTGCTCATACCTTTTGATAAGCGCCCTGACGTCTTCTTGGCTTGTGCCGGAACCGATGGCTATCCTCTTGATTCTCGAAGAGTTAAGCACTTGGGGGTAGAGCTTCTCTTCTTTAGTGAATGAGTTAAGGATCACCTTCCATTTCTTCAGGTCTTGCTCAGCGTTCTTCATGAGTTCAGATGGTACCGTACTTAGGCCGGGTATCATCGTCATAAGCTTTGAAAGCGAACCCATTTTAGAGATGGAATCTAAGTAGAACTCGAAGTCCGCGAGCGTGAATTTACCGCCTGTGATTATTTCTTCGAACTGCTTTTCATTCAGGTGAGCTTCGGCAACCCTCTTAGCCAACGCCTTAACGTCACCCAACCCCAAAAGCCTACTTATGAATGATGGTGGATCAAACACCTCGAGGTCATCCAGTCCTTCACCTGTGCCTATAAAGATTATTTTACCCCCCGTTGAAGCCACAGCTGATAGAGCCCCACCTCCACGTGCCGAGCCATCTAGCTTGGTGACCACTATGTAGCCCACGGGCACAGCTCTGCTGAATGCCGCTGCCTGCGGGCCGGCCAGCTGTCCAATTGTGGCATCCAACACCAAGTAGACAGCATCGGGGTTAACAGCCTTAGCTATCTCACGCATTTCATCTAGCAGTTCCTTTTCCTCCTTGTGTCTGCCAGCCGTGTCCACTATTACTAGGTTAATCCCCTTCTGCTTAAACTCTGACACGCCGTTCTTAGCAATTGTTATCGCATCACCGCCTGAAACGTAAACCGGTACACCTATCTTGTCGCCGAGTTGGGCAAGCTGTTGTTGCGCACCAGGCCTATAAGTATCAGCGGCCACCAAACCGACCCTGTATGACCTCTTAGCATAGAACTTGGCTATTTTGGCAGCACTGGTTGTCTTCCCCGAGCCCTGCAATCCAACAAGTAAGATCACATAAGGTTTGTTCTTATTGGGCCACACGAGGTGTGTTTTCTCCCCGCCCAGCAGCTCGATGAGTTCATCGTATATCAGTTTGACCATGAAGTCCCTTTTCGTTACCCCTGAGGGTGGCTCCTCTGTGGATATCCTTTGCTTTATTTTCTCTCCTATACGCTGAACCAGTTCAAGGTTAACGTCTGCTAATATTAGCGCCTTTTCGAATTCATTAACAAGTTGGGCAATTATCTTTTCATCTAAATTAGGCTGTCTTAGTATCTTATCCATCAATTTTCTAAGAGAGTCGCCTATACCCCCCAAGAACGAAATCGTGGACCCCCTCTCCCCTCATAATCCACCGCAAATGTCCGGCAAGCCTGGCACGATCATTGGAGGTCCATCTAATTCATTTTTTACGCATGATTTTCCTTCTATTAAGTATTACCCAATACTCAACTTGGTCGCCCACGGCTAACTGGTTGACCAACTCTTCGTCAACCTTCGACTCAAAAGTTTCAAAGTTCTCGAGGTCCATCAGCTGATAAGTATTATTACCTAAAGCCGCAATTATTTGGCCTGTCCTCTTCTCTATTATCGGGACATCTATCCTCGCATCAACTGGGCTGACAATACTACGTTTAACATCGTCAAAAACACCTATGGCCACGATCCTCGCTTTCGCACTCCCGTGTTTTCCTGGCTTACTCTTTTCGACGCTCACAATCCTGCAGGGTTCATTATCTATGATACAGAAGCCACCCTCTTTAAGCTCGCCGATTTCAACTGGTTTGCTCATACACTGTCCACACTAATTCACATAAAGGGGGTTAATTTAGTTATTCCCCATTGTTTTGACCCCCATATAAACACAGTCAGATTAATACGTTTGCTTTGTTCACTAAGACTGTGGTCAGAGTAGGGGTAGTCTCAAAGTCTTCCGAAGAGGCGCAAAGGGCGGCTTTGCTGTTCGTAGAAAAGCTAAGTAGGAGGGGGGTTGATAACCTTAAGCTAATACCCCTAGCAAACTCTGATACAACTGAGCTTTCCTCGTGTGACACGATATTCACATTCGGCGGGGATGGCACAATCCTTAAGACTGCCCGCGTATTCGTATCGTCTACACCTCTAATCGTTGGCGTCAACTATGGGCACTTGGGTTTCTTAGCGGAAGTAGAGCCGCCTCAAGTTGACGAAGCTCTAAACAAAGTTTTAGACGGTAGCTACTCTTTTTACACGATTAATAGAATGGTTATAAGTGTTGTAAAGGAGGGGAAGCGAATCACGAGCCCCCCATTTATGAATGAAGTCTACTTTGCACCTCATCTACAAGCTAGAATGGTTACACTTAAAATCGATGTACCCGACGTTTTCGTATATAAGGGGAGAATGGATGGCCTACTACTATCCACAGCCCTAGGTTCAACCGCGTACTCACTTTCAGCTGGGGGACCAATAGTTGACCCCGATAGTGAGGTCAATATTGTAACACCCATGTCACCTATTAACATAGCCCTTAGGCCAGTGGTGATAGATAGGAGAAAGACTATAAACATAGTTAATGTCGACACGGAGCCCATTGCCCTCATAGTCGACGGTATGAAATGGCTAGATCTTGGTGTAGGTGAATACGCTGAGGTTTCGGGTTTCGAGTACCCAGTAAAACTCTACCGCACAAGAACCGACCTCCTAAAAAAACTCTTCGATAAAAGGTTAAGCTGGAACCATTCACCCTGAGCACTGAAAGAGGCAAAAAGTTAACCGTATTCCTGATTAGAGGTATAAACGGCCTTCGAAAAGTTAGGTTAAAATTAACGCTAGGCATGTTTGCTTAAAGCATGGCATCCAACACAGAGCTAGTAATAGGTGGAGTAACTTTAGGTGTTAGAGTAAAGGAAGGCGTGGTTTTAGCATCGGAAAAGAGAGTTGCTTATGGTTACACTATACTCTCTAAATCAGCAAAAAAAGTTTACGTTTTAAACGAAAGAATGGGTATAGCTTTCACTGGACTTGTGGGCGATATGCAAACCCTTGCGAAGAGGCTCCGCTCACTGGTTCAGCTCTACGAGCTCGAGAACCATACAGAGATGCTGGTCCGCTCAGCGGCGAAGCTCTTAGGTAATATATTATTTGAGAGTAGGTTCGCCCCATTCTTGACACAAACCCTTATAGCTGGCAGAGACGCTGAAGGCTTTCACCTCTTTAGCTTGGACGTGCTCGGCTCAGTCATGGAGGAAGACTTCACAGCAATAGGGAGTGGCGCGCCTATTGCGATAGGAATCCTCGAATCAGAGTTTAAGGAGGATATGAGCATAGAAGATGCCGTTAAGCTTGCTAGAAAGGCAATCATGGGTGCTGTTTCACGGGACATTGGTTCCGGTGATGGGGTAGATCTCCTCATAATTGATTCTGCGTCTATGCGCGAAGAGTCACAGATCCTTAGAGGTTTACAGGCGTAGCCATCTTGCCGTCAAAACCAAATTCCGAGGACCCACTTCTGAGTAGATTTATGGAGGAGCTCGATTTAAAGGAGAAGGTGAAGCTTCTTGGAGGTAAAGCCATAGAAGAGTGTGGAAAAGCCATTTCACTTCTACATAGGGGCAGGATAGAAGAGGCGGAAAGACTCCTTTCAAGCGTTAAGAAAAGGGTTGGTCTGGTTACAAAGCTATGCATCGAGCATCCTATTTTGCTCCGTCTACCAGTAGTGAGAGATGCGAACATGGAGTACGTTGAGGCTGTGTGTTACTACTACTTCCTCACAGAAGGAAAGGTTCCACCATACACATCATTCAAAGTTGAGCCAGATGAGTACATTCTGGGCCTAGCAGACTTGGTGGGCGAACTTAGAAGAAGGTGCCTAGATCTAATAAGAATGGATAAACTTGAACTAGCATCAAAGACATTCGACCAAATGGTTGAAACCTATGAATACATCTGGAGGTTTGAGTACCCAAAGAAACTGGTCAAGGGGTTAAGGCATAAAATCGACATCGATAGAAAACTTTTGGAGGACACCAGACTAATTTTAACCCAAGCACACATCCTCGCAAGGTGAGTTTAATTGGTGGCGCAAAACAAAATGTTCCTCGGGAACTATGGCGAACGGTGGTTCGACTTCGCGGACGTACTAGTACCGCTCGTAGAGTTTGGCGGTTTGCATGGCTACGTGAGGCTTTCCGGTTCATCATTAGGTAGTCTATTAGGCATTTCGCAGCAGGCGGCTGCGCGAAGGCTCATAAAGGCAGCGGAGGCTGGTTTCCTCAACAAAAGACAGACCGTCTTCGGATTCGAGTACATGCTCAGTGAGAAGGCTAAAATCCAGTTGTCTGCATTCCTAGACACATTCAGCAAAAAGCCAGAGCCGAAGCGTATAGATGCAAAAGTTTTCTCAGGCGTAGGCGAGGGCAGATTCTTCTTAGAGCTAAGAGGCTACAGGAAGCAGTTTGAGCAAATATACGACTTTAAACCCTACCCGGGAACATTGAACCTCCGGGCAAAACAGAGTGTCCTAGACCTCTTTAAGCCCTTCCCCACCAAAATTGTGAATGGTTTTAGAACGGGTGGGCGAACGTATGGTCTTGTGTTGAGCTACAAAGCTAGGGTGCATTATAATGGTCAAAACCAAGAGTGTGTGGCTGTTTTCCCGCAAATTTCTCGATATGGTGATGAGACGGTTGAAGTTATAGCGCCCACCAGTTTGAGAAAGAAACTGGGTTTAGCGGACGGTGATATTGTGGAGCTGGAGCCTATCCTTGATTAACCCCAGCCACCTCCAGCACCCTTTTAATTATTTGCGATGTGCTGCTTAGCGGATAATCCGTGAACCTCTGCGGGAACTTTATAACCTCCGCTCTTATGCCTCTTTCTTGTAGCTCACGTCTAAGCTTGTCCACTGGGTACTGTTCGTCTGGTCCAAGTAGAATAATATCTGGATCTATGGTTTCGATTGGCTTAAGGAAGTCCTTTTCATCGCCGAGAATAGCATAATCGACCGGTTTAAGGCTTTCCACAACCTTCAGACGCTGCTCTTCGGGGACTATGGGTGGTCTGCCCTTAGCCCTAACCACATTCACATCCCTAGCTAGGATGACGTATACCCTTCCATATTTTTTAGCCTCCCATAGGAAGTCTATGTGCCCTGGGTGGATCAGGTCGAACGTCCCAACCACTACAACTTTTTTAGCCGACCACTCCCAAACCTTTTCGCGTCCCTCAAGTAGAAAGTAACCGTCCAGAAGCCCTTCAGCGTATGTTGCACACACAATGGAAACCACATAGTCCCCTTTCGCATAGTAGTGTCTTGCGTCCGCCAAGTAATTGTTCACTGCAGCATAGATGCGAGTACCGTGTGCAACACTCTTTAGCGCCCCTTCAACGTTCGATATATACTTAGCGGCTAAATTCTTCAACGAGTCTTGCATGAGCGGCCAACTGCTCCTGATTCACGCCCAGAAACATAAGCGCTTCTGCCTCAACCGCGTCAAGTCTGCCGGGGACAATCAGACTCTGAGGGAAGGCTGTGGCGTGAATTCCACCTAGGCCACTAAGCGTAGATGCCACAGCGCTCTGCTCTTCAGATCCCACCAAACTCAACCCAACACCCAAAAGCCTCTCGGGGTTAACACCATATCCAATTAAACCTTCCGCTAACAACTGCGCACCCCTCGAAAATGACATAAACCTACCCTTCACAACATCTATATCAAGTAGTAAAAGTGTGTGCAATCCCCGCTTAAGGTTGCCCACCACTTTCTCAAAGGCTGCCATCGGCCTATAGATTTCGGAGGGTTCAACGATGGTGGCTGTTGGACCACTCTTGTATATTTGTAAACCCACAAGTGAGAACGCGGCTGAGTGAATAGATACACCCGGAACATACAGTGTAGGGATACCTCTACCCATAGCTGTGTTCCTAATATATACGTGTGTGGTGGCTATGAATGGGTCGCCAAGTGAGGCGAAGGATACTTTTGATGTTAATGCCCTCTCTATTAGCTCCCTGCCACTCTTATCCTCTATGTCCTCACGGCTTAGTGGTATAACAGCCTTGCCGACAAGCCTGGAGAGTTCCTCCGAACCGAATTCAGGCATATATGAAGTATAAGTATCAAAATAGATGTAGTCGGAAGTCTTAAGCGTGTTAAGCGCCCTAAGACTCAAACAGCTTCCACATAAACCCAAACCCACAAAAGCTAACCAGTTCAAAGCAGATTAAACAGAATATAAAAAAGGGTGGTTTAATCCTTGCTCTCTTCGCTACTCTCGCTCTTGCTCTCGCTCTTACCCTTACCCGCCGAAGTAGACTTCGCCGCAGCCACCATATCATCTATCCTTATTATTGCGCTTGCAGCTTCAACCGCTGACCTCACAGCCTGTATACTCAGGGTTGCCGGCTCGATTATACCATTAGCCAAAGCGTCGATGGGTTTACCGGTTGTTAAGTCGACACCGAAGTATTTGCCGTTCTTTGAATGTATGGCTCTGAGCTCCGTTATCACGTTAATCGGGTCTAGGCCAGCGTTCTCCGCGAGCGCCTTCGGGATTATCTCTATTGCGTCAGCGAATGACTCCACTGCAAGCTGCTCCCGGCCGCCAACCTTAGCGGCGTATTCGCGCACAGCTTTCGCTATCTCCACATGCGTTGCGCCCGCACCTGGAAGTATTCTGGCATCCATCACAGCTGTAGCAACCGCCTTCAGGGCATCATGGAGTGAACGTTCGATTTCATCGGCGCTCCTCTCTAGCCCAGCTCTGATGAGCACACTAACGGATCTGGGGTTCTTGCAGCCTTCGACGAAGAGCATCTTCTCGTTGGCCACACGCCTCTCCTCCACCAACTCAGCGTAGCCCAGGTCCTCCGCTGTGAGGTCCTCAATAGTGGTCACAATCCTCGCACCAGTGGCCCTGCTAAGCTTCTCCATATCACTCTGCTTAACACGCCTCACAGCCAAAATCTTGTGCTTAGCCAAGAAGTGCTGCGCGACATCATCAATACCCTTCTGGCAAATCACAACATTCGCACCAACAGACGCCAACTTCTCAACCATATCCCTCAAAATATTCGTCTCCTGATCAATAAACGCCTTCATCTGATCAGGGTTCGTTATCCTTATCTCAGCGTCAATCTCTGTCTTCTCGATCTCAAGCGGCGAGTCTAGTAGCGCGATCTTGGCTTTCTCAACACGCTTGGGCATACCTGCGTGCACAACCTCTTTATCGACCACCACGCCCATCACTAGCTGGGTGTCCTTAGCTCCTCCTCCCTGCTTCTTAATGATCTGGATAAGATCCACGTCCGCGTAGTTTCTTTCTCCCCTCTTCTCAACTATATGGAGTACTGCGTCCACCGCTATATTTGCAAGGTGATCCTTTGCGTCGGACACAGACTTGCTGTTCATCGAAGTTATAGCAATCTTCTTCAAGGTCTCCTTATCATCTAGGCTAATTGGTTTCGCCAACTGGTTTATCACATTCAAAGCGGTCTCCTCGGCTTTCCTATAGCCAGACACTATCACGGTGGGGTGAATCTTTTTGTCGATGAGTTCCTCAGCTCTCCTCAGTAGCTCGCCAGCAAGCACCACAGTTGACTTTGTACCGTCACCCACCTCATCGTCTTGGGTCTTGGATATCTGCACGAGAAGCTTAGCGGCTGGGTGCTGCACATCCATATTCTTCAAGATCGTGGCCCCATCGTTTGTAACAGTGACCTCACCCAGCGAGTCCACCAGCATCTTATCCAAACCCTTTGGACCAAGAGTTGTCTTAATAACCTCAGAGACCGCTACCGCCGCAGCTATATTTGAATGCAAAGCCTCACGTCCCTTCGAACGCTGGGAACCCTCTTTAAGCACCAAAACTGGAGTACCACCTAGGGTGGGTACGGCAGACATATTCGACACCATAAGTGCTAACCTAAACAAGACTTTTTAAGTTTACGTCGATGAAGAGATGTTAAAAACACGCTCCAACATCCACAAAAGGAACACACTTGGAACCCCTCAACAATTTTAAATGCTTGGAAGAGCACCATGCCGCCCACTCATGCGCCGGTGCCCGAATTAGGGGTGGTGAGCACAGTGGTCAAGTGTGAGAACTTATTTGGCTGGGCCCATCACATGTGCAAAGTTGAGTATAAATATAGGATACGTGTTGGTGGAATGTCAGAATATGGGTAATATAAAAACTCGCATGATTAAGAGAACTGCACTCCAACTCTTAGACAGCTACCCCGAGCTCTTCTCGAAAGATTTCGCGGCAAACAAGAAGATTGTGAACCAGCTAATACAGGCTGACTCGGATAAAACACTGAACAAGGTAGCGGGGTACGTCACACGTCTTGTCAGGCGGAAGGAGAAAGAGAAGGAGACCCCCGTCGAGGTCTAAATTGGGCGGGTGTGATGTCATGCTGACCTGCACAGATGTCAGTGAAGAGCATGCGCCAAGCTGACCCGCCAGGTGTGCGTATTGAAGGTGAAGACCAAGGCCCTAGGATGGCTACGACAGAACGGCGCAAACCAAGGAGTGGTGGAGCTGGATGATCGAGCTACACTTATTAAGGCGCTGCAAACTGTGTTTAACCAAACTGTTTTAGAAAGAATTGTTAGAAATGGAAGGATTTCGAATCAAGTGATCATTTTAGTCAACGGTGTGGATGCTAATCTCATCGGTGGGCTTGACGCAGAGCTCAAAGACGGCGACGAGCTCACACTTATACCAGTAGTTCATGGTGGATGATTTGGTGCGCTTTCTAGCGCCGAACTGGAATCTAATCTATGAGGGCTTAGTGGATGTGGCCTCAAAGATAAAGAACAGTGGTGAGGAGTTTGATGCAATAGTGGGAATAGCCCGTGGTGGTTGGATACCCGCGCGTATACTCAGTGACTTTCTCGGCGTAAAGAGGCTGATTTCCATGCAAGTATCCTCATATCAGGATCTTACAAAAAACGAGGTTAAGAGCTTGGATGAGTATCGGCCGGCAACTTCTGAAAGGAAAATATTGCTTGTAGACGACGTGGCAGACACAGGTTCAAGCCTACTCTTCATAAAGAATCGGCTGACGGAGGTGGGTGCCGTCTGTAGGACAACCACAATATATGTTAAACCGTGGACCAATTTTTGGCCAGACTACTATTTTAGAGAGGTCACAGAGTGGGTTGTCTTCCCTTGGGAAATCGTTGAAACCGTGGGTATACGCCTAAACCAAGAGCAATCCGGCTACGATCAGGCACTCAATGAAATCGGCTTAGACCCAGAGCTATACACAATAATTAGGCCCATGCTGGGTGAGCTCTACGGAGATAAAAATAGGCTCAAAAAGATTTAGCTTACGCGTTCTCCAAGAACATAGTGAGCACTCCGCCCAGCCAGGCATCGAGGCTACCCCAAGCGGTTCATTTGAAAAGGTGTTGTATCACAGTCAAGCTGAGCTGGACACCCTTCTTATCTACTCAGCGTTCTACCACGCTTGCCTAAGGTGGTCCGCGGGTGAGAACATATCCAAAAAGTTTTCGTACGAATTCTTGGTGTGTCTCACTGGCGAAACCCAGCTCAGCCGTCTACTTCGGTACACGCTTTGCATACCAGAGAACCATGCTTCTGAGTTTAAGCACTATCTGTTTGAGTTTGAATTAGGTCCAATCGAGGAAGTGAGGGCACAAACCTCCGTTCAAACTGTTGACCCTATGGACCCGCCTCTGCACTGGCCGCCAACTGAGGCTTTACGCACTAAGTTAGCCGAGATTCAGCTGAAGCTCTTATCAAAGTCATCGTAGCTCTCTAGTTTTTGAATTGAGATTTCATTTTCTGAGCCAAGCGTTAAGTAAAGCTTAGAGTCAACAAGGTACACAATCACTTCGCGCTCGTATGCTTCAAGGTCAACGGGGGCAACTATCTTCGAAGTGATTAGATGGATGAGTCGCACTTTGTCCTCCTGCTTCTTTACTCTGTGCACGGTTATCCGGTACTTGGCGCCGTTTAACCACGAATTGATCCACGCCGAGAGTCCACTGATGCCTTCATCGTCATCAGCTTCTACTACTTTATCCGCTTTGGTCACCTTTAACAAGGACCTGAACAACCAGATGTGTTTTCGGAAGGCCTCCTTCAGGGCTGTGGTTATATCCCCTTCAAACCCTACTTTTAGTACGAGTATGCCAGGTGAATTCGTCTTAATGGTTTGAGCGACCTCTAGTTGCAAGGTTTGGGTGGCATCGAGAAACTCATAGTAGGCGTTGGCTTCTCTCCTCATCCTTGTAAAAACAAGTAGTGTGTATTCCCCCATATACTAGTGAAAAATTGATAAGGTGTGAAATAAGTGTGTGTCAGCCCACTGAAGCGTGGCAAGTGTTATATTATATTTGGAAGGATTTATATAGAGGTTGGGTACGATACCCAAAAATGTGGATGATAGGTATGAAAAGTAAAAAAGAGACCGACGAAGAGCTCGATGAAGATTTCGATGAGGACTTCGACGAAGAAGACTTTGAGGACGACTTCGATGAAGAATTCTTGGATGAGGACTTCGAGGAATCCCAGGAGGGTGAATACGAAGAAATCTCAGAAGAAACAGAAGACTTCGAGTAGGATTTTTATTTAATAATTACGCAATATAGTAAAAAGAGTGTGTAATTATATTGGAGTATTGCCCTAAATGTGGAGGGGTAATGATACCCAAAAAAGTTAAAAACAAGAGAATCCTCTTCTGCGCTAAATGTGGTAACACGAAGCCTTTTAAGACCAAGCAAACACGTGAGAAACTAGTCCCCCCTAAAAAATTCGTCGAGGTGGCAGTTGAAACTGAGCCCGTCAACCCTGAGAAGGAGAAAGAGATAAAAGAGGCCTTCCTCGAGTCATTCGAACCCACAGAGCAGGAAGAAGAAGAACAGGAAGAGTAAGGGGCTACTTAAGGTATAGGTGGTGGCCATGAGAATAGCCGCTGTAGAGACTGAGCAATGCAGGCCTGAGAAATGCGACAACCTCTGCATACGTGTCTGCCCAGTTGAGAGGACGAAGCCAGAAACGATCGTAATAGATAAGACCACAGGTAAAGCCAAGATCGATGAGAACCTGTGTATTGGCTGCGGAATCTGTGTGAACAAATGCCCCTTCTCGGCGATATCGGTTCTCAACCTACCCGATGAGTGGTCAACCACAGTTGTACACAAGTACCCCACAAGCGGCTTCGTGCTCTTCTGGTTACCCACCCCCAAAAAGGGCAGCGTGCTTGGTATAATAGGTAAAAATGGGGCGGGTAAAACAACTGCCCTAAAGATTCTTTCAGGTGAGTTGATTCCTAATCTTGGCTCGGATAACAACACCACAAAGAGTGTGGTAGACTTCTTTAGGGGTAAGGAGCTTCAAAGATACTTCTCCGAGCTCTACTCGGGTAAACTCAGGGTCGCGGTTAAACCACAATACTTGGATCAGCTAAGGACCCAGCAGACCGTTAAAGAGTACTTGGGTGAAAAACTCACCTCACCTCTGATAAACGAGTTCTCACTGAATAGTGTCCTTTCTAGGAGGCTCGACGAGCTCAGCGGAGGCGAACTACAGAAGGTGGCAATTGTAAAAGCCATGGAGACAGAAGCTGAAGCCTATTTCTTCGATGAGCCGGCGAGCTTCCTAGACGTAAAGGACAGGCTCATCATGGGTAAAGCTGTGAGAAGGCTCGCATCACGCGGGAAACACGTGGTGGTAGTGGAGCACGACTTGGTGGTGCTCGACTATTTGGCTGACTATATAACCATTGTGTACGGTGAGCCGGGAGCATACGGATATGTTTCCAACTATTACGGGGTGAGGAACGGAATAAACTACATGCTCCTCGGCTACCTCCCCGACATAAACATGAGGCTGCGAGCGGATCGAATAGTGTTCTACAAGCACGCCGCCAAGGCATTCATCCAAAGCGAAGAAGCGTTTTCATGGGGAGCAATGTCAGTGTCCTACGACAACGGCTTCAAGCTAACCATTCAACCAGGTGTAGCGTATAATGGTAAAGTGGTGGGTATATTGGGTGAAAACGGCGTTGGGAAAACCACTTTCATAAAGCAAATACACTCGGTTCTTAACAAAGAGTACTACAAGGGTCGAAAGCTAACCGTGAGCTACAAGCCGCAGACTCTCAGACCCAACTTTGAGGGAACAGTGGAAGAACTGTTCAACCTAAGGAAGGAAGCCCTAGAGGACGAGATGTTCGTAACCGATGTGTACGAACCACTCAGAATCAAAAAACTATCACAGAAGAACGTCAAGGAGCTAAGCGGTGGAGAACTCCAACGCGTGGCTGTAACATTTAACCTAGCCATACCCGCAGACATCTACCTGCTCGATGAGCCAAGCGCCTACCTCGACGTGGAGGAAAGACTGGCCGTATCCAAGGCCATAAGGAGGACTGTTGAAAACCGCAACAAAACCGCCTTCGTCATAGACCACGACCTAGCCATGATTGACTATGTCTCAGACTACCTAATAGTCGTGGATGGTGTACCAGGGGTGCAAGGCAACGTGCACCCACCCTCATCCCTAAAGGATGGATTAAATGAGTTTCTCCGCCGCGTTAACATAACCTTCAGGAGGGATGCGGAGACGGGTAGACCACGCGCCAATAAGGAGGACAGCTTCTTGGATCGCCAACAGAAGAGTTTGGGCGAATACTTCTACGAGTCAAGCATAGTTGAGCCGTCAGCCGAAGCCGGTAACTAGATCCTCCAGCGCCCTCCTCGGGTTATCCGCCAGAACATACCCCGAGGCAACTAGCACGCCCGCGGCGCCAAGCGCCTTAGCTTTACGCACATCCTCCCCACTCTTTATACCTGCACCGCAGATGCCGCGCGTTGAGCGCATGTTGGCTTCTATAAACCCGAAAACCGAGCTGAGTAGCTCTGGTTTGGCGGATGACACAGAGATGTTCCCCCCTATGAGTTCCGGCGGCTCGACCGCGAGGAAATCTGGCGCGGAATTCCCCAAAGCGTCCAGGAGCTTCTCATCTGGTATACAAACGCAGCTCTTTAGCCCACGCCTCCTAGCCTCGCCCACGAGAAAGAGTATCTCACCCAGCTCCTGCGGATACTCCGAATGGTTTATGAGCAAACCTTTAACGTGAAGCTTGGTAAGCGTGTCCACACTAATCCTCCCCGTCCCACCGTTACCAACCACTGGGTCGCAGTGCTGTGCGAAAACGGGGATACCCGAATAGCAGAACATGCTTGTGTCCACTAGCTGGGGTGCTATATAAAGCTCCACGCCGTGTTCTTCCGCGACATCCAAAGCGGTTTGAGCGAGCTCCAACCCCTCCTTACCCACCGCTTGGGGGTAGGACTTGAAGTTAAGGAATACCACCGGTTTCATGATAACAATTCTTCTACGCGGCTAATTAAACTGTAGCTCCTTAGTTTATGGGCTCATTCTCTTCTGGGTAAAGCGGGTCGGGGTTTCTAGGGCATCAACCTTAAATTTTAAAAGGCACCTAGTAGCCAAGGGTCCGGTAGTATAGCCAGGTCAAGTATTCGGCCCTTTCGAGCCTTAATTCACTGCTTGGTGTAGTAAGGCCGAAACCCGGGTTCAAATCCCGGCCGGACCACTCCCACATCTAAACCCCCACCCGTTCAGCCAGCCTAAGCAAACATGTATCCGGCTATTATTCGCGATATCGAGTAGGCCTACCATGATGTTTGAAGTTCAGCAGGGTTGACCGTAGAATCTCCGAGTATCACATCAACGCGTATTTATTTCGAGGAGTAGGATTGCTAACAGATTTCTACGCGCCCTTGTGCCATTAAGAAGAGCTTCCATGTGTTTTCCAGCGGCTTAGCAGTGTCTCCACACGATGACTGTGAGGTTGCATACATGAATCTACGAAGAACATGGTACATGTAGCAAATTGTTTTTATATAAAGTTTCCAATGGACAACTTTATCAATTCACTTAAATCTATGTTTGGGGTATGAGTTCTCGGTGGGGGTATAGGTGGGGGTAGAAGCCGATAAGCTCAGATCACTTGTTGATGGGTTTAAAGGCAAGAGTGTTGTGGTTTTGGGTGACCTTATGCTTGATCACTACGTGTACACGGAGCCAAGAAAACTTTCGAGGGAGGCTCCCGTGGTGGTTGCCGATTACTCTTCGGAGTCGTATAGGCCGGGGGGCGCGGCCAATCTGGCTGTTATACTTAAGCGGATGGGCGCCCGCGTATCCCTTGTGGGCGCAGTTGGAATGGATGAGGACGCAGATAAGTTGCTCGGTGAGTTGAAGAGTAGTGGTGTTGATATATCTGGTATCATAACCGCTGGGAGAAGAACATGTGTAAAGAGGAGGATATACGTAGGTAGGAGGCAGTATCTTAGAATAGATATTGAGGATCGCACACCACTTGAGGGGCCTATCGCGGATCGAGTCTTGGCGATGTTCTCCCAGAGCCTAGAAGGCGCCGACCTAGCCCTGATGTCAGACCACGATAAGGGCACGCTAACACCCTCGCTGATCTATCAGGCTGTTGAGCTGGCTAGGAGGGCTGGAAAGTGTGTTGTGAGTCGACCCAAAGTGGAGCACGTATTCGACTACACTCATACCGACAGCCTCGTAACCACGGTTAGAGAGGCGAGTGAAGCCGTGGGTGTTAAAATCCTTAATGACTCAAGCATACGCAACCTCGGATTCAACATGCTCACGCGTATAGAGTGTGGCAGCGTGTACCTCTACGACCAAAACACATCCTACCTATTTGAACAGAGCTCGGTGACCTATGTGCCGCCGCTAGTCAAGTTTCCCTACCACGAGGTTATCGGTGTCAGAGACGTTGTCACGGCTGCCTACGGTTTGGCGTACGTAGCTTCGAGGAACCCACTCTATGCATCGCTCATAAGCAGAGCGGCGGAGAGCCTCTACGTTGAGGCCACCAATGGTGCAAGGGCTCAGATAAACGAGGCTCACCTGAGGGAAAGCATATCAAGATTCTTCGAGGATGGCTATTCTTACAGGACTGTGAAGGTAAGGTGAACCAGTTGGAAGCAATCCAGTTCGCTGAGCCTAACAGGCAGGTTTCGGTTGAACGCCTCCAAGCGATCTCCCGACAAATACGTAAGGACATATTAGAGATGCTTTCAGAGGCCGGTTCCGGTCACCCGGGAGGATCTCTTAGCGCCGTGGAGCTTGTTGTCGCACTCTACTTCGCAAAAATGGTGCATAACCCCCTTGACCCCAAGTGGGCTGACCGTGACCGTTTCCTCCTCTCGAAGGGCCACGCGGCCCCGCTTCTCTACGCTGTGCTCGCCGAGTGCGGCTACTTCCCCAAGTCGGAGCTCAAAACCCTCAGGAAGCTGGGGAGCCGACTGCAGGGCCACCCCGACCCCACTAAACTACCCGGTGTGGAGATACCCGGTGGACCTGAAGGTATAGGTCTCTCCGAGGGTGTGGGTATGGCTTTAGCCGCCAGGCTTGATCGTAAAAACTACCGGGTGTACGTGCTCATGGGTGACGGTGAACTCAACGAAGGTGAGGTGTGGGAGGCTGCAATGGCCGCGGCCAAATATAAACTTGACAACCTAACAGCCATAGTGGACAGGAACGGGGTGCAGCAGGACGGCCTAACCGAGCAGATAATGCCGATTGAGCCAGTGGCCAATAAGTGGAGGGCTTTTAACTGGAATGTTATAGAGGTCGACGGCTACGATTTCGAACAGATACTCAGAGCCATAGATGAGGCGAGAAGTGTTAGGAATAAGCCCACGGTTATCGTGGCTTACACCACTAAGGGTAAGGGTGTGGAGTTCATGGAGTGGCAGTCCGAGTACCACGGCAAGGTACCAGACAAGCAGACCGTTCAGAAGGCGATTGAAGAACTACAGAAGAGGTGATGGGTAGAGTGGTTAAGATCGCCCCCTCAATACTCGCAGCTAACCCCCTACACGTGCTCGAAGACTTAAGACAGCTTGAACAGGTGGGGGTTGACCTCATACACGTGGATGTTATAGACGGGGTTTTCGCACCCAACTTCGGGTACACACCAGCCTTCATTAAAGCACTTGTTTCGGAGACAAGCATACCCATAGACGCACACCTCATGATAGTTAACCCGCTCAAATACGTGGGCGTGTTCGCTGAGGCGGGTGCCGAGTATATATCTGTGCACGTCGAATCACTCGACGCCTCCTCGGCGAGGATGCTTCTCAACCTCTCACGGGAGCAGGGATTCAGATGCGGCTTCGCCCTCAGACCATTCACGCCAGAGCCAAATTGGCTCGGGGAAGTCTTGGATAAAGCAGACTTCATCCTACCCATGTCAGTCGAGCCAGGCTTCTCGGGTCAAAAATTCATGCGCTCTGTGCTTCCCAGATTCAAGAGGTTCTCGGATATTAGGCGACAGAACGCCTACTCATATGAGCTCGAAGCGGATGGGGGTGTGACCCAGGAGAATGCGGCTGAGCTTGTGGGGAGCGGTGTGGACATACTCGTAGCTGGTTCATCCATATTCTCATCAGGCAACGTTAAGCAGGCCGCGGAGAAGCTTAGGTCTGCTTGTGGGGTGTACACGGTTTGAGCGTCAAACCAATCCAGTCATCTATGCGGGACGCACTAGGCGAAGCCCTAGTGAAGCTAGGCGAAGAGATACCCGAGCTCGTAGTGGTGGGTGCAGACACCTCAGGCTCCCTGAAGCTCTCGGTTTTCGGCTCAAAGTTCCCGCAGAGGTTCTTCAACGTGGGTATAGCCGAGCAGAACATGGTGGGCGTAGCCGCGGGCCTCGCGCTGGCAGGTAAAAAAGTTGTGTGTGGGTCCTACGCAGTCTTCATGCCGGGTAGGGCGGTGGACCAGATAAGGAACACGATAGCCTACTGTAGACTCGATGTGAAGTTAGTGGGGAGCCACGGCGGCGTGTCAGTTGGCCCCGACGGAGGCTCACATCAGGCTCTCGAAGACATAGCCATCATGAGGAGTATTCCAAACATGAATGTGATAGTCCCAGCGGACGGCGTCGCCACCAGAAAACTCTTCACACATGCGTGCAGGAGTGTGGGCCCCTACTACGTAAGGCTCGCAAGACCTAGTTCACCCGCGGTTTACACAGAGGACGCGGAGCTTAGGGTGGGTAGAGCCGAGATTCTCAGGGATGGATCAGACGTGACGATCATAGCTGTAGGCTTGATGGTGGATAAGGCGCTAAGGGCTGCTCAAAACCTCAGAGAAGCGGGTATATCCGCGATGGTCATTGACTCACACACCGTGAAGCCGCTTGACACAGAAACCATACTCTCCGCTGCGAGAACCACTGGAGCGGTTGTGACAGCGGAGGAGCACAACGTTTTCGGCGGGGTGGGCTCGGCTGTCGCCGAGCTGCTCGTTAAAACCCACCCCGTGAAGATGGAGATGGTGGGTGTTAACGACGTGTTCGGTGAGTCTGGTGAAACAGATGAGCTCATGGCCAAGTACGGGCTTACGGAAAAACATATATTTGAAGCCGCAGTGAAGATGGTGAAGCAGAAATGAAATTCTTCATAGACTCCGCCAACATACCCCAGATAAAGAAATTCTTGGATATAGGCGTCCTAGACGGTGTGACAACCAATCCAACCCTCCTAGCTAAGGAGGGCGTGGACCCGGCTGAGCAGGTCGAGAAAATACTCAAACTCGTACCCGGGCCCGTGAGCGTCGAGGTGCTCTCCACAGACTATGAAGGAATAGTCGGGGAGGCGAGGCGTATAGCCGAGATGGGTGAAAACGTGGTGGTCAAGGCGCCCATGACGCAGGACGGCCTACGCGCGGTGAGGACGCTTAGTAGGGAGAACATAAAGACAAACGTTACACTCGTTTTCTCACCAAACCAGGGCCTGCTCGCAGCAAAGGCTGGAGCCACCTATGTGAGCCCTTTTATAGGTAGACTCGACGATGTTGGATACGATGGTATGCGCGTAATAAGAGACTTGGTCGAAATCTTCCGCAACTACTCTATAGCTTCCCAGATACTTGTATCGAGTGTGAGGCACCCCGTCCACGTTCTCAGAGCCGCAAAACTGGGTGCACACGTAGCAACCCTGCCACCCGACGTGCTCGACAAGATGTTCAACCACCCGCTCACAGATGTGGGTCTTAAGAGGTTCACCGCCGACTGGCAGGAGTTAGAAAAACACTTGGGTAGAAAGCTCACCCCCTACCGCTCCGCACCCTAGAAAGGACTTAAATCTCGACTCCAAGTGTGGGATTGTGCGCCGGGGTGCCCGAGTGGTTAAGGGAGTGGCCTTGAGAGTAAACCACGTAAGCCACCGTCCTACGGGACTCGCGGGTTCGAATCCCGTCCCCGGCGCCTGAATCGGTGTAAGCTTTTGAGTAAACAGAAGTCGCTTGACGACTATATGGGTGCCTCCACGCGTGGCGCACGCAGATTAGGGGAGGGCTACACGGAGCAAGGTGGTGGGTTCATCCAGCAGGATGACTACATAGTGGACCTCCACCTCCACTCGCGCTACAGTAGAGCCACAAGCGAGTTCATGAATCTCCAGGGTATAACACGCAACTCCAAGTTGAAGGGTCTCAGGCTTATTGGGAGCGGCGACGCACTACACCCCGCGTGGCTCAAGGAGCTCAAAGCTTCACTTAGACCCGTGGGCGGAGAACTCTACGAGTATGAAGACGTACTCGTTGTCCCCACCGCAGAGGTGAGCACCGTGTTCGCCGGCGAGGAAGGTGTGATCCACAAGATCCACCATCTACTCGTGTTCCCCGCGATCTCAGCGGCCGAGGCGCTCGCGGAGAAGCTTGGTAGGTACGGCGACCTCTCCTCTGATGGTAGACCAACACTAAGCGTGGACGCCCCAACCCTAGTGGATGAAGCGCAGGGCGTGGACCCGGACATCGAGGTCATCCCCGCACATGTTTGGACACCTTGGTTCTCACTCTTCGGCTCCAACAGTGGCTTCAACAGTGTGGAGGAATGCTACGCGGATCGCGCTGATCGTATACACTCACTTGAGACGGGGTTGTCGAGTGACCCCGAGATGAACTGGATGATAAGCCGCCTAGACAGATTCAACCTGCTATCCAATAGCGACGCCCACTCCCACCACCCATGGAGGCTGGGTAGGGAGGCCAACGTGTTCACGTTGAAGCAGGCTGATTATGAGCACCTGCTAGCCGTGCTCGTGAGAGGCGAAGGCCTCAAGCTCACACTCGAAGTTCCACCCGAATTCGGCAAATACCACTGGACTGGCCACAGAAGCTGCGGTGTATCCATGCCACCCGAAGAGGCGATTAAGAGGAGTAATGTGTGCCCCGTGTGCGGTAGGAAGATGACTGTGGGCGTCGAGCAGAGGGTTTACGAATTAGCCGACAGACCACGTGGCAGCAAGCCTAACGGTAAACCCCCGTTCATCAGGATCCTCCCCCTCCACGAACTCATAATGGCCACCGCATCCTCGAACACCTACACCTCCAAGAAGGTGCGGGACATCTACCAGGCGCTCACAGCAAAGTATGGCAACGAGTACAGGGTCTTACTCGATGCGCCCATAAGCGAGCTAGAAGCGCTCAACCCCCAGCTAGCCCACCTAATCAAGGATATGAGGAGTAACCGCCTAAGGGTGGAGCCAGGCTACGACGGCGTCTACGGTAAACTAATACTCGGAGAAGCCAGCTTCTCACCCCAAGCCGACTAAGACAAGCCAAAAGGATTAATTCTCGGTTATCCATATCAGTGTGCTATGAGTAGCTCAGATGCCAAGCAGGGCGAATCCCCATCACTTGGGTTGACGGTTAAGAAATCAGAGAACCTATCAGAGTGGTACCAGCAAGTGGTGCTAAAAGCGGGTTTCGCAGATTACTCCCCCGTGGGGGGTTGCATGGTCTACATGCCTTGGGGGTACTCCATATGGGAGCAGATAAGGGAGTACTTGGACTCCGAGTTAAGAAAACTAGGCCACCAGAACGCCTACTTCCCGCTCCTAATCCCGGAGAGCCTCCTAAAACTCGAAAGCGACCACTTCGCCGGATTCATGCCGGAGGTGGCTTGGGTTGAGCATGGGGGGGATGAGAAGCTTCAGGAAAGGCTGGCCATCAGACCAACCAGCGAGACAATAATGTACTACATGTATGCTAAGTGGATAAAGAGTCACCGCGACCTACCCCTCCTCCTCAACCAGTGGAACAATGTTGTAAGGTGGGACACCAAGTCAACCAGGCTATTCCTACGCACAAGGGAGTTCCTGTGGCAAGAGGGCCACACCGCCCACGCCACAAAGGAAGAGGCGGAGAAAGAGGTGTTCACGATCCTCGGCGTCTACGAGAAACTGCTACGCGACGTTCTAGCCCTACCCTCCATTGTGGGCCTCAAAAGCGAAGGCGAAAAGTTCCCAGGCGCACTATTCACAGCCACACTTGAGGTGCTCATGCCCGACGGCAAAGCGGTGCAGGCGGGAACATCACACCACCTAGGCCAAAACTTCGCCAAGGTCTTCGACATACGCTTCCTCACAGAGCAGCAGACCAAGGAGTACGTGTGGCAGACATCCTGGGGTGTCAGCACACGGCTCATAGGCTCACTCCTAATGGTGCACGGCGACGACAAGGGCGCCATCCTCCCACCGCGAGTTGCACCAGTGCAGGTGGTGATTGTACCCATATACTATAATGAGAAGGACGCTGAGACGGTGACAGCCAAGGCGAGGAGCGCGGCTCAGAGGCTAGAAGCCGCAGGCCTACGCGTCAAGGTGGATGACAGGGCCGATAAGACACCGGGGTGGAAGTTCAACGAGTGGGAGCTCAAAGGCGTCCCACTCAGGGTGGAGATAGGGCCGAGAGACGTGGTCAACG